>Ga0123340_1002041_pt1 | contig 17766 bp, 8 predicted proteins | sample SirMexnodulemix_FD_89961 | JGI IMG/M metagenome (GOLD analysis project Ga0123340, IMG submission 89961) | Root nodule microbial communities of legume samples collected from Mexico - Siratro Mexico nodule mix | ecosystem: Host-associated > Plants > Roots > Nodule | place: Mexico: Nepantla... | reverse complement strand
CTTTTTACCTAACATTTAATCAATATATATAAGTATTGTAATTAAAAAATAAAAATAAGGAATCACATCATTATCATATTTAAATAATAAATATTTATTTTTTATTCTTATCTAAAAACCTTATAAAATAAAAAGCTATATACTTTTTTCTTAGTGAAAATCTTATTGATACAAAGTCTGTCATCTTTTACTTATTTTTGTTTTTATTTAAACTCAAATTTGAAACCTTATAAAAAACTAAAATCTTATTCAACCTTTTTTTCTTTATGATAAATAAAACAACAAAATCAGCTTTGTTTACACTGAAGTCAATTTCCTCGTGTTCTAACAAAACAGAAGATGTCATTTAAATTTCTGTTGCAAGGAGCTTTTATCTGCGATAAATTATATTAAAACAAACCATAAATATATCATATTAAAATATATGAAAAATACAGTGTAGAGACATTTGCTCCCTATTTCTCAACTAGTCTGTTTTTTTTAAATAATTCTCTCTCCTTTTTGTTTTTTTATTCATCATTGTTATTGTAGTTTGATGTATTATTCTTATTCAAAATTTTCAACACATATCCAAGCCACATATTTCTCTCTAAATTTAAGTGTTTGATAGACTTTGGTAGTAAGTATACGGAGAGAAATTAAAGGCGTATTTTTTGTAGTAGGTGATCATAAAACAATAATAAAATGGCATAAGACACATCAAGATTTGAAAATTGCTAGAGAAAGGAACTGTTAAAATTGTAAAAGTATCTGGGTGTTGTATTTTTGGAGCAAGAGGTAACCTTTTTATATGGGGTATCTATTGTCATTAGTTTTAAATCACACTTGTTCTTCATTTATTGGAGAAATTAGTTGACCAAATAACAGTTTATGTAAGCCTCTCTTGTAGCAAGGATAAGAACTGTGAGTTTAAGGGACACTATTAACATTCCAAAAGTTGCAAAAACATGACCTAGCATTCAAATACACTACAAATCTGTATACGAGCAATGAATGCGTAACCTTAAATTTTTAAGTTGGAAACCAGTTTGAAGTATCTTTTACCTCTCGATTCAATCTTTAATATGATCTAGTTTTCCTCTCATTGTTGCACAGATCTACATGATGTATGTCTTAATACATTGTAACTTGATTATAAACTTACATCTAATAGACAAATTGTGACTTTGAAGGACTCGAAAAATGTTATTTTTTATTACAGTACATTTAGAAGAATGTGCACTAAACTTATGCTTCAACCGTGGTATAATTTCTTTACTATTCAATCGTTCATAAGCACCATGACTTACATCTTTTATTTGCTTCATTTTTTCCACAACTCCATAATTTGTTTCCGAAATAAATGTGTGTTTTGTTAACAAACTCACTCGGGTTATCAAATTCTCCCTCCTTCCCTTTTCACCACAGCTTTAACCTTTAATACATTCTTATATTTCAATCCTCACAACATCAAGTTCTTTAAAGTAACTTCAATCAATTTGAATACATTCTCATATTTCAATTCTTCCAACATTAAGGTTTTCAAAGTAACTTCAATTGTTAATATTCATTTATAAACTTTGCATACCATGTAATAGAGTATCAAGTCATTAATAGGTGGATTTTCAAATATGAATGTCTCGAAATTGACATAAAAACAATTATTCTAATCTACTATTCCTGATTGGTAACGAGAATAATAATAATAAATAAACTATAACAAAAATGATATGATCTTATCACAAATATGAGAATGTGGGTTGACCCATTTTATTTTAATTTTATTAGTCCGTTGCATATACACAAACAAAATCTAAAAAAAAAGTTACATGTAAATATTATAATAATAATTTTACTTTTATGTTTTATATTTTTGTTGAATCATTGACAAATAAATGTAAAATTAGCGTTTATATCAAGTAAATATTTATAATTATATCTTTGTGAATAAGAAAAATATTATTATATCTTGACTTTAAAAATATCATTAGTGTTGTTTCATGTCAATAATATCAAAATATAGTAAATATTTTTGTTGCTTACACTAAATTCGTCTTGTCCTGTCCTGTCGTTAGGCCATACGAAATATGAGTTGTGTGAGATAGTTTTAAATAAATTAACGAATTAAAATACTCAGTCCATCTTATATTTTTTCCTACAATATGACAAATCAACCTTATGGACCTCAACTTAAGCAAAAATTAGAATTATATTAAGATTAAAACGAATAGAAAGAAAAAAACGAGTTTATCTTTTTATTTCTATTTTGACACCTTACTTTCAAACAATTTCCTCACAACCATGTTAGAATGTGATAATGATATATACTTTTTCTATATGCATCAATTCCAATTCATTAGATTTTGATACTTTAATCTCGATAAACATATATGAATGTAATTAACTTACTAAAAGAGTTAATTACATGTTAAACCAATCTATTATGCATGATACACATCTATTTATGTTAGTCATGTAATTTGTTCTGGTTCAAAGTTGTGACTTTGAACCATAAAATTTCACTAATTTAAAATGTCATATTTATAAGTATTTTACTCGTTTTTAATGTTTGTTGAATAAGTTTAAGTTTCATAAAAAGTTATCTAAGAGCCATAAAAAAAATAATTTTCAGTATCTCATAATTTAATTATTACTCAATCTCCCAAAATTTTAATGATAATAAAATCTATTATTGTCATTTATTTTACTAAGCTAGTTATGTCTTTCATGACTTTCACACTCAAAACTTCATAATGTGACATCTAATTTGTTCAACATTATTGTAAATATTTCTTTCATCATATAGTTAATTATCTAATGACTAATTCCTTGACTGATTGAAAAATACACTATTAAAATCTTACAAAAACAACTAAAAACTAGATAACACAAATATGAACTAAAATAATAAAATAAATATATAATAATGTTTTTTAATCTCTTCATTTTTAGACCCAAAACAGAATTTATCTTAAGATTAACAATTTTAACTTGTACATAAATGAAAAACAAAAAAATGATTTCTAATTAGTTAGTTAATATCTAAATATACTTATATAATACATTGATAAGTTATAGCGATAAGTTGTGAAAATTACAGTGGAAAAAAGACCAGCGTTTTAAAGATAGAAGAACAGACAAATCTGACATCTTCATATCTATAACATTTAACAGTATTAAATAATAGTAACAACCCAATTGAGTGGCGGCGTGTGGCTGGGTTGGTCGAGAATCGAACTCGCGGCGACAATGGGGCGGGGGTGGTGGTGGAAAGTGGCTTTGTTGGCGGTGGCAGTGGCGGTGTGGAGAGGGTGGCAAGGCGGTGGATGGGACAGGGAAGCGGCTTTCAGGTTGGCGAGAGAATGGTCGGAGAAGTTAGGGATTTGGGCGATCCCTCTGTACGTGTCGCTCCACACGATCTCGATCGCCCTCTGTTTGCCCTCTGCAATTTTCTTCGAAACCGCCGCTCCTCTTCTCTTCGGCTTTTTACCTTCCGTCTTATGCGTCTTCTCCGCCAAAATCCTCGCCGCCTCACTCTCCTTCTCCATCGGCAGGTTTATACCTCTTCTTCACGTTTCTTCACTCATTTTTTTGCGACGTCAAATTAGAGATCGTTGACTTTGCTTTCCATGTGCTTTTGGCTTGTTAATTGTCAATTCGCTATAAAGAAACGATTAATTGACAGTTGATTTCGCGTAGGAACACTAGCTGTGGTTGATCCAACTAATTCTCCGAATTTCTGTTCTTTTCTGGCTGCATTTAGAACTGAATAGCTCATTTCTAGGTTTTTAATCAGTTACCGCAATATCTGATTAATTCGAACAATTTGGAGATCACATTTTGCTTGATTAGTCCAATGAACATAGAGAACAATGAATTATCCTCTGCTGTTAGTCCTCGTTAAGATTTTAAAGTGTGACTGCGATCTTGTTGTGTTTTGTGGAAATTAAGGATAAACGTGGCCATTATTGTGGTCTCAGACATAGAAAGATCTAGATATTGTGGTTGAAACCGTGGCTGTGGACTGTTTTTTAACACCTTGGTCCTCTTCGATCTTGTTTATTGGATGTCTTTAAAGAACTTAATTGGAATTTGGATTTTCTTTTGTCTGTGGAAAAGGAGTGCCACGAACTTTAGTATCGTTTTCTGTTTGGTGTTTTCCTGTTTATGTTAAGCTTCATGCCTTTTATTGTGGGAATCTTTTGGCCAAATATTCTAAGCAATTGGAAGCTGTTTTTGTGCTGACTTGTGTTTGTTTTATCCTTCTGTTTTCTTTGCAGAGGTTATGTTCCCCTCTTTTGTCTTTTTGATTATTTTTCGCTTTGCGTTGTAATAAACTTTTACCCTTCTATAAATGAGCCAAATATAATTAGAGAAACAATGACACACTTTGGAACTCAACCCTTTAAATACACTTCTTGCTACTATAACCTGAAATCTATAGAAAATAATAAAATTTTATGGGTCCCCTTTCATATTTAATGAACATCACTAATTATTTGGTAGTTTTTAACAAATTTTAATCTGTAGAAATTGTGTTAGAGTACTATGTTGATAACACTCGTAATTATGAACATTTGCTAACTTTATTAATTCATGTTAAGGAGATAGTAACGGGTAATACTTTCTTTTTCTTCCATGAGTTTACAGAATTTGGATTGGTTCGGTGTCCTTGATTAGTTTGTAGAGGTTGTATGTTCAAACGCGGTGCTGTCATTGTACCAAAACAATTGTGAATTTTCTTGAAACCGTGAGTCTATGTTTACTTAACTTGTATCTTCGCCTCAGGCTCAAGTAGGTGCACCTAATTTATGTCCTTGGGAATGGGAAGAACAGTAGATCGTCTAATTCAAGCTGGCCTTAAAACGTGTTGAATTATTCTTTATAGCTTTATCAGAATACAAATTCAAGAAAATCATTGCCATTTTAGTTTTTTGCATATTTGACTTTAGCACCGACTGCCGAGAAGAGCTGCCAGTGCATATACAAGTCAACAATAAACCCTTATTCATAGGTTTAGTGAACGACGCTTTTATGTGAATACTATTACAGTTTAACTTGTCTAGTAAGTAGTAACTATGATATCCACGTGTTAATGACGTATTGTCGATTTGATTGGATGTGCTAACTTAAGCTTGCATGTAATTTCTAGGGTGTTTCTCTCTGTATGTCTCTGCTGAATTTTGGGTTCTTTCAGGTTGGTATTCAGGAGTTCAAGCTCAGCAATGGAGTGGGCCAAAAGAAACAGATATTTTCACATGATATCTACAGGAGTTGAGCGAGATGGTTGGAAATTTGTTCTTCTTGCTCGCTTCTCACCTATGCCCTCTTATGTTATTAACTATACCTTGGCGGCTACTGAAGTTCGGTTCCTTTTAGATTTTATTCTTCCTACCGCCATTGGATGTCTTCCCATGATCTTGCAGAATACATCCATTGGAAGCCTTGCTGGTGCTGCTGTTGCTTCGGCCTCTGGCTCTAAGAAATCTCAAATTTGGTCGTACTTTTTTCCTGTAGTTGGTATTTTGTCTAGTGTACTTATTTCTCTGAGAATTAAGAAGTATTCATCCCAAGTTTCAGTAGCTGAAATCCCGCCCAGCAAAAATAACACCGATGATTAGGAACCTACCCTATCTGATAGTGAAGAGGTGGAGTAACTTAGAAAAGGTCAAGGGTCATCATTTGTTTAGTATTATTAACATTATACACACACCCCTATAAATGTTTTTGTTGTGACTTGATGGTCGTTTACTCTGTGGTAGTTGCACTTCACAGTTCAGTTATTTAGACTTTGGTTGGAGAGATTTTGTTTAATTTTATTTAAATCCTTTCTCTAGATACAGTAGTTGAAACGTGCACATTAATTCTTCGCAAAATTGTTCAAGAACTGAGCTGTGGTGTTAGGTCATAAGCGTGGGTGGTTGGTGGTCCTATGTGAACCTTTTCCGTACTAAAAACTGAAGTAAAGATCCTGAAGTAAAGATCCAGCGCTACAATTACGCAGGTTTATGTATGGATGGGAAGAATGTGTTATGATATGATGTTACCTGTACGCGTTTAACATTATAAAATGTTTGAATTGTATTAAAATGTGTCACATACACGAGTAGCTTCATCCGAGGCTAAAAAAAAGCTTATGTTAATAAGTTATTAACGTTAAATTGGACTGAATGATATTTATTTTTACAAAATTGTCTAACTGTGTCATTTGGAAAGGTAGGAATAGCAGTATTTAAAATATGAAGAGATGGAGTGAAGTGTACGCCAGCAGCAGCAGGAGGCAAGAAAATAATCTTGGATATTAATGACGGCGATAATGATTCCTTCACAAGTGCTGTTGCACAGCGTAAATGCGCGTAACAGGTGGCTGCAATGGCATTTAAGGGGAACCACCCATCGCATCGGTCATTATCGTGGGACTTAATTAAGCTTCCTATGTGAAAGTGCAGGCATGACAGTTCAAAATTATACGATGCCGACAACAAAAGGGAGCGTATCTTATCCTCCTAGGAAAGCTCCTCGTCAAGCTGTAATGTAATTAGGTTTTAAGTTTGCACAAACATAACCCCCACTCAAGTTGTTCCTAGCATAACTCACTCTGCGTGTCTGTGACATACGGATGCAAGTGTACCCACGCACAAAAACACACCTCTGCCCACGAAAGACATATTGCGCTTTCTTTGAGCACAACTTGTTGCGTGTTTGGTTCCACTGTCTGACACAACTTGGACTCATGTCTACAAGTTACTTCTGTATCATTTTTGGATTTGACACCAATATAATAAGGATATTCATGCACATCGTATTGTAGCTTCTCTATTTCATTTCTAGAAGCTTAATTATTGATTATTGGGAAAATTAAGGTTGAAATTAAAACTCTCAATGAATGAAAACAAACGCACATATAGCTCTTAATCAGGTTATACTACATGTTCACAAAAAAACGCACACAAATTGTTGTAGAATGCAAGAACAAATAGCAGGTGGGAAATGGCACAAATAGAACACAAGTCCTAGGAAGGACAGGAAGCCATTTCTTTGAGCCCAAATTCATAGGAATCTACTTTATGGGTTTCTTTTTTTTTTACAAGACAACCTTATAGGCCTCAATAATAGTATTCGACCTTTTCTTTTGGTACCTCAATAATTGTTTCCTACACCTTCCCATTAAAGTGGATTGATAAAAGTGAGCTTTTAAAGTTTTAACCTTCTGAAAAATGTTATTCTAAAATTAACTTTGAATTATGTATTCTAAAACGTATTTTGGAATTCTCATTTCCGAATTTTCTTTTTCAGAATGTGCCGTGTAAAGTATAAGAATTTTAAAAGATGATCAGGTAATTGAATTATATTAGGGAGGTGAAAGGAAAAAGTGATGGGGGTGTGAAGAGCAATAGTGAGAATATTGATGAAAGAGAAGGCCAGTGAGAATAAGGCTACTTCCGTTCCTTCGTTATTCAAAATCTTTCAATTAATCCTTCATAGAAGCATTAGGTAACCAATTTGTGATGTTTATTAGCAATTAGTAGGTGATATTGATGATTAGAGTAGTTGTTTTGGGATTTGGGGGGCTGTCGACGGAGAATTTGAGGATTTTTTGATCTGCTGGGTTGAGAACCGGATGAAGTCGTCTGGTTTGTATTTTTTTTTTAAAATAAGAACCGGATGCACCCCCATCCGGTTCACAATTTAAAAAACGAAAGAGAGGGTATTTATGTAATTTCATGAAGGACAGTCATGAAATAAAAAATTATATGGGGGTGCAGGAAGAAGGTATGGGGGTGGAGGAAGAATTTGTCATAATCTAGTTGTGTGTAGTGGTGGCCCACTAATAACTAGGCATTGTTTGAGAGGCTTTTGCTTCTTGCACCCCTACAATTGGGTGAAATCACCTGATTGTCCTCCGGTCGCTTCTTCCTCATTGCACCACACGACCGGTGCTACCACCATTCCCATGGCTGCTGCAAAATCATCGCTGAAGTGGAATAAGAAGAAGAGAGAGAGAGAATTTTGCAAATAAAGAAAGCGAAAAAAAAAACTTATTCTGAAAAGTTCTTTCTGAAATACATTTCACTGAAAAACTTGTTTTAAAAAATTTATTTTGAAAATCGTACTCCAAATATTATATGATTCTAAAAGTTGATGCTTGTTGTATAATATATTTCCTACAACATTCTAGAAATTTTATTTCAAAAATCATTGTTTCAGAAATGGAAATTCTGAAATCCTATTTCATGAATTCTAGAAAGCATGTTATGAAAAATATTTTGGATAGCTTAATCTAATCTCGAAGTCCTTTAAAGAAAAGTAAAATGGTCATTTCGAAAATTATGGAGATGTGCTAAACAATTGCTGGGGTGCATTATGGAAGAAAAAAAGCCTGTTTGAGAAAAGGGTGGCCCACGAAATGCAGAGACAGAGGAGGGAAGAGAAGAGAAGAGAAACAACGAGTTTGACCAGAGAAAAGAGAGATGAGAAGGACTGTAGTCTAGCTAGCTCTGGTTCAGATGAATGAATGAAGTGAGAAATTGGGTTCTTCACCGATCGAGTAAGTAGCCAAGTGAAGAAGAAGAAATTGTAAAATGCTGCAACCACGCGCATTTCGCCCCCACATATCCTTGTCCTCTTCCAACAGCGCCCCCTCCTTCTCCTCTTCCCCAAACCCTAACGCCTCCCACCCTTCGCCGTCGCATCACCACCACGGCAATGGCATCTCCTCCACTTCCGCCGCCGCCTCCTCCTCCTCCTCCAGATCCCTCAAAACCCTCTCATCATTCGCCCACAACTACCGGATCGCCATCGCCCTTGTCCCATCCGCCCTGTTCCTCCTCGACCTCAGCGGAACCTCCGTCGTCGCCACCCTCGTCGTCGGCCTTATGATCTCCTACATCCTCGACGCCCTCAGCCTCAAGCCCGCCGCCTTCTTCGCCGTCTGGTTCTCCCTCGTCTTCGCCCAGCTCGCCTTCTTCCTCTCCGCCTCTTCCTCCCTCCTCGCCGCCTTCAACTCCTCCGTCGCCGTCGCCGCCATCGCGTCCTTCCTCTGCGCCCACACCACCTTCCTCCTCGGCGTCTGGTCCTCTCTCCAGTTCAAGTGGCTCCTCGTCGAAAACCCTTCCATCGCCGTCGCCCTCGAGCGCCTCCTTTTCGCCTGCCTCCCCATCTCCGCCTCCTGCCTCTTCACCTGGGCCGCCATCGCCGCCGTCGGAATCAACAACGCCGCCTACTACCTCGCCGCTTTCAACTGCTGCTTCTACTGGCTCTTCTCCATCCCTCGCGTCTCCTCCTTCAAGACCAAACACGAGGCCCGGTATCACGGCGGCGAGGCTCCCCGTGACAGCTTCATCCTCGGCCCCCTCGAGAGTTGCATCCACACTCTCAACCTTCTCTTCGTTCCTCTCTTGTTCCACATTGCCTCCCATTACTCTCTCATTCTTTCTTCCGCTGCTTCCTTCTGCGACCTCATCCTCCTCTTCTTCCTTCCCTTCCTCTTTCAGCTCTATGCTTCCACCAGAGGGGCTCTCTGGTGGGTCACCGGCAACCCCAACCAGCTCCACAGCATTCGTGTCGTCAATGGCGCTGTTGCATTGGTTTTTGTCGTCGTTGCATTGGAGGTCAGGGTGGTTTTCCATGCCTTTGGGAGGTACATCCAGGTGCCGCCGCCGCTGAATTATGTTCTCGTGACTATTACCATGCTTGGAGGGTCTGCTGCTGCCGGTGCTTATGCCATGGGTTTGGTTTCCGATGCCCTCAGCTCTGTTGCGTTCACTACTTCTGCTATTGTGGTCAGTGCTGCTGGAGCAGTTGTTGTGGGGTTTCCCTTGCTGGTAAGCATTTTGAGATTGTTAATTTTATTCACCGTTCAGTCTTTAGATTTTTGTAGTGTTGTAAAGCTACTTGGAGTAGGAGTGAGCTAGTGTTACAATTACAAGTTCGATTAATTTGTTGGTAAAACGGATGTGCTACCTGCCATTGTAACAAATTAATTAAGTGTGTAGCTTCCTGAAACAATTTTTGCTTAGCGTGTGCTTTTTGGCACACTTGGTGGAAACGTGGAACTAACACGTATACGTTGGAATGGGTAGAATTGCAGATAGTTAGATTCAAGTCAGCCTCACAAGTCACGACCTGTTCTTTTATAAATTTAGAATAGAAATTTGAGTAAACTACTGTCATTTTTTATATTTTTCCCTTTATTTCACTAATGACCACTGAAAGTGCTGCTAGCGTATACAATAATTGGTGGTAATTAGGACAAGTGAATGAGGCAGTTGTGTGTGTATTATTTTAGTTTAACATAAATAGTAAATTAGAATGCCTTTTTGAATAAAATTAGGTTGTGGACGTCATTATATAAAAGCCAATTCCCCTCACATGGCTTGTAAATTTCTTACTTGCATCTGTCTATAGGCTATACTGTCATCTTTCCACAAAAATCATTATCCTGACCTATGAAATCCTAAACCTTGAAATGTTTTTCGTCAACATCTCCCCTTTAAAGGGTCATAGGCTTGCACAATGTACGAGATTACTTCTATATATTTCCATTTATCCATTTTTTTAATCTATTCCGAGCTGAATAAAACATCTATATGTAGAAGTCAAGGTTAGAGGTTTAAAATATTCAGTTAGAAAATTTAAGCTTCTTGCGATGTTTAGATGAAAATATTAGATGTACAGTAGTAGGATCCATCTAAAGATTTATCATTTATGTTATATATATATTGCGTGACATCAGAGGGTGAGCTTTGGCAAATTGTTAAGGTGTTGGCTTGGTGCTGCTTTTGTGTTACCTGTTTGGTTGGTATGATCTAGATTGGTTAGAAACTTTTACAAATCAAGAACCAAATCAATCAGTATTTCCTTAGAAAGAACTGATCCAATCCAAACTGCTTTTCCACTTGTCATCTAGTTAAGATCAAATTGATATTGTTTGATTTTGTCCCTAATCTGATCGTAAGTTGAGATTCAGTCTGCACACACACACACACATATTGGTGCTTAATCTTGTTGATCTATATGTTTTATGGTAGGCAAAACCTTGATTGGTTGTTTTGGTTTAATAGTAATTTCATTGTTTTATTTGACGTTACTATTTCATGGTAGTGCATATAAATTTGTCTGATGTGAGTATGCTTATGTTGTGCAATTATTTTATTTTAGTATGCCAATACATATTCGAGGTCAATCTTTTGATCTCTGGGGGTCCTGGCACACAGAGTTATGGTGGAGACCAGGTTAAGTAAACCTTTATGCAAGAATCTGTTTTAACATCTAAGCTACCTGGGTTTAAGCTCCTTAGTTCAGTCTTAAATATAAGTGAGAAATGGACTTACCAAGCCATATAATACATTCACTAAATTTGTAGTCCATGTGAGATCTCAACAATGATAATATTGATATAATTTTGGGTAACCATTAAAACTAGTATGTTTAATTTTAATGCAAAATTCAGTTTTATTTGTATCAAAATAATTAATCCTTGTAACATTTTAATTATATCTGTTGTCTTCGGTAGAATGCCCACTCTATGATCTACTGTATTGTTATAGTGTTCTTTAGCACAGCTGCTGATCCACTAAACTATCTATCTAAGATGTGGGAACCAGAAAACACCGCTTAATATGCTAAAATTCATATTGCTTCACGAAACAACTGGTTGGTTAACTGCCTGCATCTTTCTTAAGAATTCAATTTTGATGTGCTGACTTCTTTGGTGGATGATGATAATATTGCTTATGTTTGTGGTTAATATTTTTTTTCCATTCACCCTTGTTCATTTTGTCTTTCTTTTACTTACATATTTCAACCTTTGATCTGCAGTTCCTCCCTCTGCCTGCGGTCGCTGGCTTTTATTTGGCTCGGTTTTTTGAAAAGAAGAGCTTAGTGTCATACTTTGCTTTTGTTATTCTTGGAAGCTTGATGGTTACATGGTTTGTTCTGCACAACTTCTGGGATTTAAACATTTGGATGGCAGGGATGTCCCTTAAATCTTTTTGCAAACTCATAATAGCAAATTCTGTCTTGGCTATGGCTATTCCTGGTTTAGCTCTACTGCCTTCAAAGTTGAACTTTTTATCTGAGGCTGGTCTGATAAGTCATGCGCTGCTCTTATGCTACATTGAGAACCGATTCTTCAATTATTCTAGCATCTACTATTATGGATTTGAGGATGAGGTGATGTATCCTAGCTATATGGTTGTGATGACAACATTATTGGGTTTGGCTTTGGTCAGAAGGCTATCTGTGGATAATCGAATTGGAGGAAAAGCAGTTTGGATTTTGACTTGCCTCTATTTCTCAAAGCTAGCTATGTTGTTCATTTCATCAAAGTCTGTTGTTTGGGTTTCTGCAGTTCTCTTGTTGGCTGTTTCCCCTCCATTGCTTCTTTACAGGTAACTTTAACAGTCTCTGGAATTTGTCGGCTTGGGGGATCCTACTTTAAGTAACCTACATATATCCTCTAGACTTTATTGTTAAACTTTTGGTAATTCACTGTTGTTGGATTTTGTAGGGAGAGATCGAAAACAACTTCTAGGATGAAACCATGGCAAGGTTATGCACATGCCTGTGTAGTTGGCATGTCTGTATGGTTTTGCCGTGAAACAATTTTTGAAGCTCTCCAGTGGTGGAATGGAAGATCTCCTTCAGATGGTTTAATTTTGGGATTTTGTATACTGTTGACCGGATTGGCCTGTGTTCCAATTGTTGCTATTCATTTCTCACATGTTTTGGTATGCATATGTATCCAATCCTGTTTTATCATTGTTTATTTTGGGTGTGTGGATCATATGATATTCATTGCAATTTCCAAACTTTTGCTAGTCAATTGATTCACGACCGGTTATACATTATCTGTGGTTGACAAAGTAAATAATCATGTCTTCCTTTTTAATCTGCTTCTAAAGATTGATCCTAAGCTTTTGGTTTCTTTGCAGTCTGCCAAAAGATGTCTAGTGCTGGTAGTGGCAACTGGTCTACTTTTTATTCTAATGCAGCCCCCTCTTCCTGTGTCATTGAGTTACCAGTCAGACCTAATCAAGACTGCCCGTCACTCTGCTGATGATATCTCAATTTATGGATATACAGCTGGCAAGCCTACCTGGCCTTCTTGGCTTATTATTATTGCAATTTTGCTGACTCTGGCATCAGTTACATCTATTATACCCATTAAGTACATTGTTGAATTACGGACATTTTACTCCATTGCTATGGGGATTACCCTTGGTATTTACATTGCTGCTGAATACTTTCTCTGGGCTGGCGTTCTGCATGTTCTCATTGTTGTCACTATGGTTTGTGCCTCTGTTTTTGTTGTCTTCACTCATCTGCCCTCTGCTACAAGCACAAAGGTTCTGCCCTGGGTATTTGCTCTACTCGTGGCTCTCTTTCCTGTTACTTATCTTTTGGAGGGCCAACTGAGAATTAAAAATATTCTTGAAGATAGTGAGCTGGGAATTTTGGGTGAGGAGGAGAAGAAGCTTACGACATTACTAGCAATTGAGGGTGCTCGGATATCTCTTCTAGGTTTGTATGCAGCAATCTTTATGCTTATAGCCTTGGAGATAAAGTATAAACTCGCGTCAATTTTGCGGGAGAAGGTTATTGATTCAGGTGGAGGCAGACAAAATCATGGTAGTCAAAGTGCATCTGCTAGTTTCCTGCCAAGAATGAGGTTTATGCAGCATCGTCGGGCCACGACAGCACCCTCCTTTACAATAAAGAGGATGGCTGCGGATGGAGCGTGGATGCCTGCGGTTGGCAATGTTGCCACAGTATTGTGCTTTGCTATATGTCTAGTCCTGAATGTTAATCTTACCGGAGGCTCAAACCGGGCCATATTTTTCCTGGCTCCTATCCTGCTGCTGCTTAATCAGGACTCTGATTTTGTTGCTGGTTTTGGGGACAAACATAGATATTTTCCTGTGACTGTAGTCATATCAGCCTACTTTGTTTTAACTGCCCTCTACAGCATATGGGAAGACGTTTGGCAAGGAAATAGTGGATGGGGTCTTCAAATTGGTGGGCCAGACTGGATTTTTGTGGTGAAGAATTTGGCCCTCCTCATTCTTACATTTCCCAGTCATATACTTTTCAACAGGTACGTGTGGAGCCATACGAAGCAAAGTGACTCACCCCCGTGGATAACTTTGCCTCTTAATCTGCTTCCCATTGCATGTACAGATGTACTCAAGATTAAGATCTTGGGTATATTAGGAGTTATATATTCCCTCGCTCAGTATCTAATTACTAGGCAACAATATATCTCTGGTCTAAAATACATCTAAAGGACCGTCATACATTCTGTACGATATGTTTGTCAATTTAGGTATTGATGCACATGCTTGTCTTGCCTAAATTTGTATGAGGAATATGGTGAAATGCATTTTTGTTATTACTTATAACCCATCCACAAAATTTCAAATCAGTTTTCCTTGATGAGTTATGGTTTGGCTATTTATATCTTAGTGTGGTTTTGACGCTTCTTTTCACGTGTCTGAAGGTTCTGTTGAAATCGATCGAATTGATATAAAATTTATGACTTACCCTTGTTCTTGCTATCCTCTTTGATGTGCTTATGAATAAACGTCGCTATATCAAATCGTTATTAGTAATTTAGGAACGGTTTGTGTTTGATCTGATGAGTAGGCATAGTTAACATTTTGCATTCATGAGAATGATCTATACAATAGAGAACTTGTATTTGACTTTATTAGTGTGAAAAATCGTCGTGTTAGCCACAGTCATAGCATTGTACTACAACGAATGAAATTAGTCTTTAGCTTAATGGGCTAGGAAAACTTAGTATAGACAAAATGTGTATGAAATAATAGTGTTTTAAGCTTGTAATGGAGTGAGATAGAAATCCTTTCTGTCCAAAGTAATATTACCCACTTTAAGCTTTCCTTAGCTCGATGATATATGGAGTTGTAAATTTTAATTCATTGTAGAATAATTTATAATGTCCATTCTATTCAACATGAATTTTTTAAAATTATTTCGTTTTCTCAACTCTGTTGAACATGAACTGATGACGGTTTAAGTTGATTTATAAACTTATTTTGGTGGTCCTTCAAACTTTATAGTTTTGAAATAAACATTTACACTTTTTCTAGTTTCTAAATGCACATTTAGTAATGACATATATTATTGATAAATCACATTCATCTTCCATTTATTTTGTTAAAAAAATGACACTGACTTTCTTATTATCTGGAAACCGTCCAATTTTTTATTTATGAAAAATTATTTAATTTTTATACTTTTAATTTATAATTTCTATTTAAATTTTAGATAATGTAATATCCTAAATAAAACAACAGAGGTGAGTGTTATTTTCTAAAAAAAATATATAAGTAAAACGAGTGTCATTAATAGAAACATGAGAAATGAGTATATATATCATTTTTACTAAAAACATAAAAGAAATAATTATTTATTTTAAATCCAAAAAAAAGTGCAAATGTGATTCAATATAAATTCAAGGAAGATAAATATATTTTTGTTCTAAAAATAGTTAATTTTTTACAATAATATTGGGGGTAAAAATATTTCTGTTAATAAGGTCGCGTTTAATTCATCATAACTATAAGGGTAATAAAAACATCATTATGTTTACCTATTACATTTATAATTAATATTTAAATAAAAATATTAATGTATAGTTACATCTTTCCAATAATGTAATATAAAAAGGTTAATTTTTAAATATTTTTTATTTTAATTTTTAATTTAAAGAAAAAACATGCCTACAAGCCCATTGGTGATCCTCTTCTAGTTTGAGTGGTCGGTGAAGTAAGTGAGACATAATATACAGGCTGATTCACTGAAAATATAAACAGAGGACTTTCTTTTAATCTGCATTTTAGTTTGTGACTGCTTCTTCTTGCACCTCCATAGCTTTTTTCTGCATGTAAAATTTTATATTTTTAATCCTTGTGCAATAGACTTAAAGGAATATCCTTTGATAAGTGACGGTGGTGTGGTTGAATTTATATTTCACATTCTGTAATTCGGAAAATTATTAGACGGCAAACTCTATTTCTTTTATTGGAAATTATAGTTATAGATTAACCTATTCTAGAATATATTAATAACTTTAATCTAATTTAGAAAAGAAAGATGTATTATGGATTACACCTTTTAAATTTCAATCCGAAAATTATTTTTGTATTTTGAAATAGGCTGATTCAAAAGATAATTTTATTTTCGAAATAAATTAATCTAAAAATTAAAATTAAAACACATTCTGGATTATATAATCAGAACGTATTTTCGAATTTAGAAATGACTTTCAAAATTCGAAAATGGCTTTCAAAATCTGGAAAGGGCTTCTAGATTGTACATTCAGAATCTATTTTTAAATTGTATAATCTATAAATTATTTTCGGATTCCGAAAATTATTTTCAAATTTTAAAAGCTATTTTCAGATCTGATTATATAATCCAAAATATTTTTTTACAAAATTAATTTTCAGAGATATAGGGTGAAATAACTAAGAGTATTAAGGTTATTTAAAAATTTATTTAAAAGTATTTCAATCTTTTTCATATGTTGTCTATGAAGGTTGCAGGAATAAACTCTGAAGGTGCAGGAAGAAGCAGTCTTGATTTGCTAATATTTTTTGAATTGTACAATGTCGAGATGTAATCGATCAATAACATGCACAACTGAAGGTATTTTATTGAATATAAAAAATAACCTTTATGTAATATGCAAGTTCAAAATCATTTATAAGTTGAGATGTCTTTGACACTGTGCCGAATAATTGTCAAATATATAAAATAATTAATAAGTATATTTACGATTAATGATAATCATCTCAAATTCATCTATATTGTTAAAAATTATCTCAAAATGTGGTGATAATGAAACCAACTATAACCAGCATATAAATTGTCTGTAATACTAAAATTCACTTTAAAACTAGCATTCAAACTTTCTTCTGAATATAAAATATTAATTTGAGTTTCGAAAAATCTTTTACAAACATTTTGAGAGAGAACTATCTAAGAAAAATAATCTCGATAAAAGATCGTGAACTAAGATCTTGATAGAGATGACCAAAGCAGAAATAGAAGATTCTTTTCCAATCCGTAAAAGAACACATTTTGGCTGAAAATCTTGATTAATGAGCATGAAAAAGCAAGGGAAATAGAATGTTGCTTGCTGCTCACGCATCCATGAATTATTAGCAAAGGAAAAAAACAAAAGAAAATGTTTGGCAACAAAGATAGGTTATTGGAAAGAAACCTACGAAAAAGAAGCGAGGGAATATTTCAAAATTTGAAGGATGCAAATATTTATCTTCTCAAAACTTTGAAAGATTCCTTTGAGGATTAGAAAAAGAAAAGTGAAAATGAGGGAGATATATTGTACAAGAGATACCTAGAGCTCTTTCCTTCTTTCTCTATGTGCTTTCCAGGTTTTGTTGCTAGCTACAAAATGATTCCGTTGACATTTTCAGGTACAACAAACCCTCTTCAAATCTTATAAAAATGTGTCTCAGTTTTCTTAATTTTTCTAGTTTATATTTTTCCCAATTAACTATAACACCCTAATCTTTCTGGCTTTCTTCTTTCTGTTTTCCTCTCCACACAATATAATATATTTGTTATTTTGTATAAATAAGGTAATTACATGCCATTTATTTTAATATATTATGAACTTTAACTTTTATTGTTTTGATATATTTTTTACTTTTAATTGTTTTACTGTCATGCCACAAGCACGGATTATTATTATTATTATTATTATTATTATTATTATTATTATTATTATTATAATTT
>Ga0123340_1002040_pt1 | contig 17768 bp, 8 predicted proteins | sample SirMexnodulemix_FD_89961 | JGI IMG/M metagenome (GOLD analysis project Ga0123340, IMG submission 89961) | Root nodule microbial communities of legume samples collected from Mexico - Siratro Mexico nodule mix | ecosystem: Host-associated > Plants > Roots > Nodule | place: Mexico: Nepantla... | reverse complement strand
TATATATATAGATATAGATAGATAGATAAACCTTTCTGACTTAGTTCTTATTATTGTATATTGATTATTTGGTTTATGTATTTTTAATTTGATCTCCATACCTATAAATCAGTAATAATTTAAAAATTAATGTTGGCAAAGACTAGACCAGTAATGTTTACACACATGAAAACTAATTTAATAAATTATACATATAAAATTAATTTGAGAATCCGACAAGCTGCATAGAGATTAATTTATTTGTTTAACTTAATAAAAAATAAGTAAACACTTCAACTAATTTTTAAAATGTCCAGTATATGATTACATTAATTTTAAATATTTCTTTTTATCAATTTATTTCCTTGTAACTTTAAAATAGTATTAACTTCTTTATATAAAATAAAAATAATACATAGAGGCTAAATTCAACAATTACTTACTATATTTGAAAGAATGATTAAGTAACATTTGTTTAAAAGGATACTGTAACAAATTATATATTTTTTCTAATAAAAATAATCACAGTAACGTTAGGAAGTATCCAAAGCTAATTCAATGGGTTAAAAAAAACAAAGTGTCCTTTTTTGTTTTCCGTTAAGATGGAAGCCAATAAAGAGAATTTGGTCAAATATCTTAATAGCTTGATTATTAAATTAAACTTCTCTATTTACTTAACGTGAAGCCTAAGAAATGAGGTTTGTGACGACTTGCATCAACCAAATATTAAAAAAAATAATAATAAATTTTGTATGGTTACAAATAAGTATTTGACGAAAATTCTGAAAACCTACTATGTAATTTAAATAATAGATTTTATATTTCGTATAGTTGTTAAATGCGATACATAAGCTTTGCAACTCTACAAGGTTAGAAAATTACTCTAGTTGTTCGTATAGCATATGAAGTTTAACATTACAACCGCACACTTAGACATTCCTCATGATGATTTAGTATGAATTGTTAGAGTCTACATTCATATTTAATTAGTTTGAATAAAATCTTATATTTAATTTTATTATAGTTAATTGTACACATAAAAAACTGTATTATAAATACAAATTCAAATTACTACTACAATAATTATTATTTTTATTAAACGGGTTTATAGCAAATTTATATCAATCAATGATATATAAGTCTGCATCCTTTCTTCATAAAATAATGAACCAAATTATGAAAAGATTTTTTTTATTTACATTAATATTATTATATAGTTAAAATAGGATTTTACTCTTTTTTTTTTTTCTGCAAAGACGACTTACTTTGAAATAGATTTGAATTGTTTAAAATAAATAAGAATATTGGAACGCTAATAACTTTTGTTATCATCGTGTGAAGAGTTTCAATTGAAGTTGTTGTGAGCCAAACTCACTCTCAAAGTTATTGCATTAACATTGTAACGGTTCCTCGATCTATATCCTAGTGAAAGCCATGCTTGTAATTTTAGAAAAGTTAAATATTTTAGTTTTATAAAAATGAAGCATATAATTTTTAGAAAAGTTTAAACAAAACTTTTGTGAGCTATGAGGACTAAAATGGCTTATTTTATTCTTAAAATGGAAAGGCCTTATTCCTTCCGATGGATCTAGGCAACTCTATGTTTATGTTCGTAGTAAGATAAAGTTAGCTCTGTATATATTTATTTATTTCACGTGTTAGAAGTGCTCACACTAAGCGGATATTATTTGTCCTCTACGAATCGGGCTAAACCATCTACATCTATATGCACCTAACCTTGGGGTAGCGGTGGGTTTCATTTGATGCCTTTTCCCTACCTTCAAATTCCATGCACCACTATTGAAGTCAAGCTTAAAATTATAATAATAAAAAGCAAGTTAGCCTTTAATAGCAGAGAATACAAAAAGGTAAAGGGACATTTGCAATATTCTAAAAAGAGCATATGGGAAAGACTTTTAATCTTTCTGCTTGAAAATTATGATACCCACTACCTTGGGTGGCAGTATGGTCGAAACTGCACTCCTTGAACCCAAAGGACAAACTCTGGCCATCATAAGCTATGATTTAAACCTCACCCCTCGGTTACCTACTTTCATTGAGAAGAGATTGAATTAACAAAGAAATTGCACAAAAGTTATATATAAAATACAAATGAAAAGAAATAGTATGGAGTAAGATGAGAAATAAAGAAAAAAAATATTGTAGAAGACATATAGAATTACTATATGAATAATTAATGAGAATAATTATCTGTACGACCCTTTGGATTGCTAAAAGATTATTATCTGCACCACGTTATTTGTACACCGTCCAATATCCAGTTCCTAAACAAAACTCCAAGTTGTCTTTCCTATTCCCTAGTTGTCCTAATGCACATGCTTCTATACAAAATAGTATTCAGGAGTTTCTATTTTAAATTAAACACTAGGCATTCTAGAAAACTAGTACGGAGATATTGGAAAACTGATCACCGGTGTAGTCGAGATATAAATGACTCTAGAAAGTTGTATTTACTTCTAACCTTTAGATTAAGAGAATGGAAAACTTACTTTCTATGTAAAATTCCCTTGTCCAAGGATTATTTTAGGTAAAAAAACCTCTTTTTTCTCCAAATTCTTAGCATGGGTATTTAGAGAGATTTTTAAGGTAATGGGGCTAAGATGAAGAGAGCTAATTACATTGAATGATTTCATTTGGCTGGAAATTAATATTCCATTCAAACAGCATCCATTCGGTGAAGTCTCAAACCCTCGAGGAATGCCAATCATTTAGAACTATGCTACGAAATATTGCGAACATTATTTCTCCATCTAAAGATATCGTGAACATGTGAATCTCTGGTTGCTTGCTATGTGAAAAATCGGCAACATGTTTATGTACCCAAAGAAGATGACGTGTTCTTATTCTGTTTAAATCGTTGAAGCCCATACGCACATGATTTGAAAATTAACCACCTAACTAGAGGCTAGAATAACTCTAAAAAATAAATTCATACAGAAAAAGTAATTCGATGGCTTTGCATTATTAAATTAAGCCAACAATGCAGATTCAATTTCCGTGCCACTTATATGCTTTGGTTGGATTAATGCATACACCATAAAACACTGGGCGAAAATTGGGACACGATTTATGCCTTCGTCGCTAAGTATGGATTGAATGTTCCCTCCTTAGCTGCAGTCAAACAGTTGTTATGATCTCGCCCTCGCACATGCTCCCTCCAGATTTGGCAAAGGGATTGTTTCGTGACAGCATAACCACCATGTGCTCGACAAACAGTCGGTGTGACCAAAGTTTCAGGATTTGAAAACGATTGGACCTATTTCAATATTACAGAATATAGTACATACTGGGTGATGGAAATAGAACAAAAAGTCTATATAATTTATGACATTGTAGAGCATAAGCGGTTGTCATTCACTCTTGAATGAATAAATAAATATGAAGCATGCAGCATCACAAAACGCTTTTTTCGTGGGGACAAAGTTTAAGACATCCATTTCAGCTGGATTCCACGAGGGCTTACAATGATATTTACACATCACCCAACCAATAGAAGATCATAAACCGGCATTGATCCCTCTCAATACCGTGTATCAAAAGGCTTCAAGGGCAAAATTGTATTCCAAAAGCATGGAATTCGGGAACTACAACTTGTCCATAAGCAAAGGAGATCCAATTGAAATAGATTCTTCAGTTATTTTAAGTTAAGCTAATGCTAGAAGTTCCTTTATACAATAATTGATGAATGAATAAAAAAAGATTTGAAAATTAAGATTGGCATATTAGAATCAGCACAAGTTTTGGTAATGCATGCACAAAATTTGACACACTATATTCCCAGTGTCTATTCAAGCACATGCATAATAATAGAAAACGAAAGCAGAAAGGTTCTTGATGCCAACCTTTCCTTATATATACAGCTAAGATGAATAGATGAGGAGAGATCAGACACCACGTTCGGGGCAGACATTTGCAAAGTGAGATGGATCACCACACCTAAAGCACCTTCTACCCGAAATAGGATCTCCGGTTGCGGAAACAAATGTTGTGGCAGCAGTATGAGCTCCAGTCTGGCCACCTCTACCACGAGATCCACGTCCAGCAGTTCGCCTAGGATTGGAGGATGGAATACTATTTGAACGTGTGGCACTTCTGCCTCCAGTTCCATCCTGGAGGCTATCCTCCCATCTGTGACAGGGGTGATAAGGCTTATAAAAACAAATAACTATCTCAAAACCATGCAATATGGCTCATTTCTCTAAACTGTTCGAAAAAAAAAAAAATCTCTCATAATTCAAAATAAAGAGTCTATGCATCTTCAAAAATTAGACTCACAGATTATGTAATGGTGAGCGATGGAAATACTTAAATCTAATTTATAAATGCCAGTTTGAGCTATTTGTGTAGATGAAAAGCAGCCTAAGAGAAAGAGGTTGGCAGGTTAATCATTCAGTTGTCAAGAGTCCAGATATAAACAAAAGATGTTGAAATTCCTCATATTTCAGATACTACCCAAGTTAAATATAGCAGAAAAGGCTGAAATATAATCATACAACAAAAATTCAAGAGTTTACGTACACAAAGAAGTTGCATTCCTGTGATTGACATGAATAAAACTTCCTTCCCCTGTTATTTGCTGTATTTGCAGTTCTCAAAATACATGGTGTTCCACACGAACTGCATGAAACAGAAGCTTCCCCTGCATTGTTTAATGGTTTATAAAATGCAAAGCTTTAAATTTCAATTTTGACAGCTGCTAAATGACTGTAAAAAGCATGCTAAAAGAAGAACAAGATTTCCAAACATGATGCACCAAGCTAAGATTACTTTTTGGAAATAAGTCAGTTTTAACATCAAACTGAAAAATATACCCAAGTTATGACCACAAACCCTAACTTGAGCTAGAGTGGTGAGGACATATAGAAATAAGTAAAACATTAAAATTTAACACTGATTATCTATAACATAGGTTGCCATGGACTGAACACATTTGTTTCTAGGGCCTGGAAGGTTGATAACCAAAACACTGTAGGGCAATCCAGATAAAAAAGAATTGATGAAAAGAAAATAGAGAAAGAGAGGAAAAGGCAAAAATATGAAATATGTTGAGTGGTATCTACTAAATGCCTAAAATACAAAAGAGATACAAGGAATGTTGAAAATGGAAAAGACTAATAGAAAGATTCCAGAACCAAAGCTTTATACGTGGTTAGAAATTGTGTCCTCACGCTTTCTGTGGTTAGACCGACAGGCTACAATAAATCGTAGACCAATATGCAGAGTAAAAACAGAAATTTCACCATAATAGATGAAAGATTACAATGAATAGCTCCCGGCCTTCCCAATACACAATGATCCTTGTGTAACGAATTCTATCACATGTCAGGCCAAGCCCATAGAATTAATACAAACCTTTTTATAGTAAACTCCTCAATAATCCATCTCCACATATTTCAAAATCAATGTCAGTAATATTATATACATTCATGAATCATGATTCACTGTAAGCATTTGCTCATATACCAGTGACAACTCTATATATCCAAGAACCACATTTATTTATTTCTCAAGACTGTCTAAACCGGCATCGGATTTTAAAATCTACAGAGACCTTACCGCTATGTTCACTTGTTCCACGATGTCGGATATTCCCAGAGCGTAAAGGACAATCATTAGAAGAATGTCCTGTTTCTTGACAGTTCATACAAGGTCTTTGTCGTGGGTTAGTATATTGGGCATTGCTCGTTGGTGCAGTCGGTCCTCGAGGTCTTGCTGGAAAACATGATAAGGTATATTGTGAGTATTCCAATATTTATTCATGGAAACTTTGGGAATGGCAGCAAACACATTAAAACATGTATTCTGTCCTGTCCCCAGTCACTGGCTTGTGATCACAATTATAAAACATACTTCATGCTGCAGATTAAAAGAAAAACAAAAGGTAAAAACTAGCTAAAGAATTTTAATAATATCCATAAAATACATGTTACCGTCCCCTAAAAATGTCATTAATCCACTCAAATTTAGTATTGAAAAATGACATATTTACATGGGTTATCTTATAAGTTTTTTTACGTTAAATCTTTATAACTATTGGTCAACACAATATCACCTTGCACTGATACAATCCAGCTATATTTTTAATAGAGTTTCCAATAATTACTTAGCCATTCACACAGACCTGGCATGCGAGATCCCCTGCCACATATTTCCGTCAACTGTGAAAGAATCTCGTCACAGCCACCAATGCAACCTATCATATCACATGGATTAGTTAAACAAAAACATTTTGACTAAAAAAGGGGTTTGAGTCATCATATATTTGTGAATGAACAAACAAGTTAAATGAATCTTTTTGCATATTTTGAGTCTACTTTTTCACTTTTGGCAGATATCAAATAATCAGGTGGAAAATCTGATCTTGCAGAGATGCACCTACCCAAATGATCGACGCTGTAGTTTGGTGGAATTTCCAGCCGCCTAAACTTGAACTGAATTAAGTAAACAGGACCTGTAGCATTTTATGTAATCAGATATGACAACAATATGTAAAACAAGAGACGGTTAAGATCACTAAAACATAAATAAATTAGAGAGAATTTAGTATTTGTGAAAATGAATTCAATCTCGCTAAAACAGCTAACTAATTCTAACTAGCACTTAGGTTATTTAGAATTACAACTATTTTGAGATCTACTGCAGTACTAAGCATTGAAAAAATACAGTACAACACAGTAAAACAACACTCTCAAAGCTAATTTGGTATTCTAGGAAACAAAGCATCTCCCTACTCTACTCTAAGATTCCTTGATTCATGGGATATTCCTAATCACACAAATCTGTGTAAATCTCAAATTTCCTAAGATGTTTTTCTTCAAAGCACTGCACAATATCACTTCCATCACATCATCATATTCAAGAAAATAATATTGTTCAAAATCTCTATTTTTTTCTTATTCCACTTAAATCTGTATGATTTCAATAAGTGCTCATAGTCTTTAAATTCAAGGCTTTATTATTCTATCAAAAACGTCACAACTGGGTCACAACAGAAACAACGATAAAGAAAAACAATAATTGAAAGTAGAGAAAAAATCGTCACCATAGCTAAATCAAAGATAAAGCTATAGTTTGCGAAACCGGATTTAGGGTCCAGAAGTTGGTTACGTATGGAGAAGGTATTAACACCCCACAACGTCCGTTCTAAAATGGTACTTTTAATCGAATGAATAAAATGAGTGTGATTTTTCAAAATATTTATTTTTCTGAAAAAAGAAAAAAAAAATGAGTAAAAACAAAGAATTTTTTTTTTAATTTTTGGTGCCCAAAAGTTGACCTTGCCTTTATGTATTTTGCATTTGTGATAGAAAATCGAAGATAAGACTATAGTGTACGAAACTGAATTTAGGATTCAGGAGTCGGTTTTACGTGTGGAGAAGAGGTATTAGCACCCCCACAATATCCGTCTTAAGACGGTACCTTTAATCAAATGACTAAAACGAGTATAGTTTTTCAAAATATTTATTTTTTCCAAAAAATAAACAAAAATGCAAGTAAAATTAAAGAAAATATTTTTTTTTTAACTTTTGAGACCCAACAAGAGTTAACCTTGCTCTTACGTATTTTCATTCATGACAGAAAATCAAAGTTCATATAACTCTAGATCATCTTGTTTAACTTCATCATAGTTCAACCCATTAGCAACACTCTCAGCATTTAGAAGGAATAATATATTCTTCTATATTATTAAATTATGAGGTCATTGGACCTATATATACATGAGCCTACTGACTATTTTAGGAAATATTTACAGCTGATCCTAGGGAGAGACAAATCCCTATGATTGTGAGATTATTCATAAATACATAATCCTAATATTAATATAAAGATACAGTTGTGATACAGAATAAAATTACATCAAGGATAAACTACAAAACTTACTAAAATATAAGAGTAACATGATTTTGACACTTCCCCTCAAGCTGGTGAGTAGGTATTCTCCATTCCCAACTTGGATATAATTCTTTCAAAGTTAATGCCATTCAAACCTTTAGTGAGTATGTCTGCAAGTTGACTCTAAGTGAAAACATATAGGGTGCAAAATCAAGCCATTATCAAGCTTCTCCTTAATAAAATGTCCATCCGCCTCGATATGTTTAGTTCTATACTCAATATAAGTAGTATGTCTGCTATTGCAGCTGCTCATGGCTTAAATATTAGCCCAAGGGAACTGGCCATACTCTAAGGTGGAAAACCACATTGTAGGAGCTACTTGCGATGTCATGGACCAGATGGCTTCAACATGTGGTGAAGCCAACAAACTTCTTGCTATGGTTTGCCAACCTACGGAGACTGTTAGTCTTGTAGACATTCCCAGCCATATCCGTTTCTGGAAATTGATTCTGGAATAAGACATAGCGTTGGAGATGCAGACTATGGTTCTGTCAGAATTGGCACCTTTATGGGTATGAAGATGATACAAAGTCCACGACTTCTGAGGAATTGTCCAAGAGTTGTGTTGATAATGGGTTGAATTACGATGAAGTGAAACAAGATGATCTAAAACTATGTGAATTATGATTTTCCATCATGGATGGAAATACATAAGAGCAAGGTCAACCCTTGTCAGATCCTAAAAATAAAAAAAAAAGTATATTTTTTTTTGTTTTTACTTGCAATTTTGTTTCTCTTTTTGAAAAAAATAAACATTTTAAAAAAACACACTCATTTTATTTATTTGATTAAAGATATTGTCTCAGGACAGGCATTGTAGGAGTGCTAATACATTCTCCACACGTAACTGACTCCCGAATCCTAAATCTGATTTTGCAGACTATAATCTTATCTTCGATTTTTTTCATAATAAACTATAATGACGACTCCTCTATTTTCAATAATTATTTCTCTTTATCGTCGTTCCTATCGTGACCCCGGTTGCAACAAAAAAAAAGTGAAAAAAGCCATAATCCCGCATTAGTATCTTGATTAAATAAAGTCACAAACCAGGAGTACAAATATTGCACGTATTGGTGGTCACAACTGCTTCTGATAGTGATCCAGGGAGCCACACAGCATTCCTACACTGTTATAGAGATCAAATTTATATTAGCACCTATCAGTTGTGATCTAAAGAAATAGACAGGCAACAAGGGAAGAAAACCACACAACTTTCATAAATCGGTTAAATTGAATATGGAGAGGATAAAAATTGGAAATCTATCTGATTTTCAAAGATGCCTACTATAAAAAATACATTTAAATATAGGACAATGGGGCCGAATTTATTTTCAAAATATTATAATCAATGTGAAGAGGTATTCATAGGGCTATGCATCTTAAGTATAAACTAATGAAATTTATGGTGTTTACACGTCCCAAGTTATCGGTGCACAGATAGTCCTTGTTATCTCACAAAGTTAAAGAGTGTTTACTCCCTGTTATTTATTTTATATTCTTGTACAGCAGCAGATTACTCTTTTTCATGTAACCAAGTGACAGATAGCACTTACTCGTTGAGATATGAATGCATGTAACTGTTGTGAAGTGCAACATCGGCTGCCTCAAGTTTTGGAGTTCACCTTATATATATGTTAGATAACTTTACTTAATGACAATTGGTTTTAAAGCTAAAATCTAAAATGTTATCCGAGCCTATAGCTCATCTAGGTAATTGTCTAGTTCGGCAGGCATCTTTTGAGGGGGTATGTTAGGAAGTCCCTCATCCCCTACTAATTGGTGTTAAATTGAAATCTAACAGTAACTAAGCTGTAAGGGGGTTGATTCATTTTACACAATGACAGAAGATCGTTGGCGAATTACCCACATTGTCTGAACCAGGTGTACTCGTCAGTCACCAAGATGATACAGACTCTGATACCAGTTTGTTACAAAATAATGGGGAGCAATTAAAAAATTATTTAATTTTATTTGCGTGTTTCTTTCTTTTGTCCCGGAGGGCACAGCAAAATATTGGCAACTGGCAACTCCAAAAACAAAGCAACTAATAACAGGACCTGGAAAACGAAAAAGAAAAAACCAACCTGAGGGTAGCCCAAACATCCAACCATAAAATTGCCATCCTGGTAAAATGATAATATAAAATTAATCAGATAAAAGGTTATGCCCCTATTCCTTTCAAAACTATAAATTCCATAAACAAAAGGCAGACATGAATGTTATGATTAAGCAAACCCTCATACACATAAGTAACGAAATTCAGCAAGTATACACATAAGAAAGTATGCAGCCGCATTCAAGAAGATATGATTAAAAACTTGTTACTTAAAACCTAAATTCAAGTATATCAGCCAGATAGAGCCTACTGTGTCTTTTCTATTTTATGTTTCATGCTCCAGGCATAAAATTATTTACTACTACCAACAACCTAAATTCCACACCTAGACTCCTAGTCTCATGTCATTGGCTAACCACTATATGATGGAATTGAACATGAATGGCACATAATTGAGCCATTTATTTAATTCCCAAAAGTGTCGCCACCTATAAGATTACATGGGAAGAACAAAAATATCAACACAAAAACTCCAAACTTTGCTAATTAAATGTAATCATTCCCCTGGTACGGAACCACAACTACCTAAAACACATACTCGGTTTTTCCTTAGCACCATGTCTGATTCTTGACAAAGTCCACATCGTCGAACAACTTCTCCCGTTGCATGTAGATCATCATTACCAGGTCTACTAGATCTGCAATAGTGGTTGAAGATACCCATTAACATTTTGCATAAGGAGTCCATATGTCTGGAGGTTGGTAAATAATCACCTTTCAAAAAATATTGCCATTGCTTCTAAAAGTTTCACTTTATTCAATCTCGCCTGCATATATTTACAGATGATCAGACATTTAAGTTCAAAATCTACATAACCAAATAAACTTGGTTCTGATAAATTTCAAATGATTAAAAAGGCAGATTGAATGGAAAAGCTACATGAGAAAAGTAAATTGAGTACCAATCATTTTATTCTCATGTGCATGTTGTTACCAAAAAAATTGCTATTAAAAGCAAAAAGATGGCAAGGTACTGAAAATTCTAATTTTGCTCATGATCCCTACCACAAAAATGCCATAACGTGTGGAGAAAAACCACAAGGCCAGTTCATCGCAACAAGCATCAAGACAGTTAGACTACTCTACCAATAAATTTTATACAAGCACAGAGCACATCTGACCCTACAAAATGACGAGTTCTTATAATTCTGAAAGGATTAGACGCACAAATAATGATCCATTACCGTCATACTTAACTGAATAGACACAGGTAATAACAATGATCCCATCTATAGACATGTCTTGCTTACTTGCTGATCACATAACAATTATACTCAACTCTCCGTTGTACTCCCTACAGTTTTAGCTTCAAATCCAAAGCTTTAAGTTGCTCTGGTTGTCAAAGAATAGGGATAAAGGCCAGTCAACCGACCGCCAGGTTTGGTTCCGTGAAGTCATTAGATACAAAAAGGGCTAAATTACAATTTTAATATTCCTTTAATTCCTGATTAGCGATTTTAATCTCCCTATTTTTTTCCATGGTTTTAGTTCCCTATTTTAGAAATACGCAATTTGATCAAATATTCAATTTTGTATATGCTTATTTCTTTTACTTTTTACATTTTAATAATTTAAATCATTTCTGAATAGTACTCTACACGAGTATATCTGATATATATTTCAGTTGAATAAAAATAAACGAAAAAAAACATACAAAATTAAGAATTAGACTGAAATTGCTGAGTTCTAAGATACAGGGATTAAACCAAAAAAAATAAAAATAAAGGGACCAAAATTGCAATTCATCCAAAAAAAGTACAACCCTACCAGCAACCATGGACTCGTCACTGAGCTTCCTGCGCGAGGCATTGCATACTACAAGTCCCTATAGAATTTTGTAAATAAAGTCCTTGATAAGTCCCTCACTAGGGTTCTATCAGAGTACAGGTGCCCATAGTAAAATTCTCAAATACTTCAAGGACCTAGAAAACAATTAAACAAGAAAACTGGTCCCTAAACTATTTGAAACTTTGGAAATAAGTCTGTAATTTGCAGAATCCTAGTAAGAAACCTATTAAAAAAAGTATCAAAAAGTTACGAGACAAACACATTAATTTAACCTTTATAAAACAAACAATCAATCATTATTATTATCTTGACCTGTGACTATTATATGCCAAGACACCTACAACAGTTTGCAACCCCAATCTAAAAGTACATAGAAAGTTTTGAAATAACAATGCAAAATATGCAATTTTAACATATCTTGCATGGGACTACAGATCTTCTGAATAACCAAACATTCATAATAAGTATTAACTTATAAGCAACTGAGCAAGACCAAATAATTCCTTACATCTAGGAAACAAGCTTCCATCAGCTGCAAGCTAGTTGCCAAAACATCACCTTTGCTTTTATTTCCTTCACTAACAAATTTCATGTCACGTTCCATAACTGCTCTAAGATAAGGTTTCCAGAGTTTATACCTGAACCATCAACGTTAGCAAAAGGCAAAGGCATAATAAAGTCTAAGTTAGGTTAACAGTGTCACAAGGTAGAATGCAGATCGAGGAAAACAGCATGCTCAGTAGAGGCAAAGGACAAGGCATTAAATGTGAAAATCACATTATGGATTCAACCACAAACAAGGAATTCAAATTACAAAATATCAATTATTTGACAAATGATTTCCACTTTAGCAACAACATACAACCAAAATAACTATTTGAGATAATAGCTGGATTAATATTAACCATACTTTGAACATCATTAATCATCCGAAACATTATTAAGACGAACCATATATTGAACACCTTTAGCTGAATGGTTAATTGTTCTTAAACTTGAAATATCTTTACTAATGATTCCTCTTTTTCTTTCCTAATTTTTTCTAAAAACAAATGATTGCATCTAACTGACAGAATATAGAAATCCACCCAAGTTAGATCAACAATATACTAATAAGATTATATATGAGATTAGAGACACTTTTAAAATGAATAGAATTACTTACCCCATGTCGTCATATCCCATAACAAGTGCCTCACCCTACAATAATATCAAGCTCGTGACTAATAACAATGTGATATGAAAAAATGTCATCATTTTTTTTCTGTTTATGCCAGTGCAAGTGCATCTTTGAAAATTATATATGGTAATGAAAAAAGAAGATTCTTCAAGTATTAACACAATGAAAATATTCATAGGGAGGTAAACCTTTTCAATTTTTTGTTATATTGATCTACTTCTATTTTTATGCAAGTAAAAAACATAAGGATACAGCTAAAGCATATCTATAAAATTAATAATCATGTCCAATCCCATATCGCTCTGTTGTGCAGCTATAATGCTCTATAGATAATAAAATTAATAACAATAGACAATAGCAAGACTTAATGTCATGCTATAGTGAAAATTTCTTTAAAGCAGACTCCCGTGATAGATTATTAACTCTTTGTTCAGGTTACTGTATATTTAATTGTTGAAAAATTAAATGCAGGAAGACAAAAAAAGATTCTAATTGCTAGTAAGTTTGTAAATATATTAATTAGTTCACCTATATGTGTGGGTCACAGTCAACTTCTTAATGTTCAAAGTAAAGCCTTCTATAACTGTTAATTTAACCAGATGGTTGACAACTTAATATAGACATTCAGTGGTCAGTATATTCAATTGTAGAATAATACTACAATAGTGTAGACAGAATTGGTTTTATTAAGTGAAATCTTCGTATAATGACCTATAAATATTATTCACAACATCCTCTTCTAGCCTAATAAGCTTATATAGTAACTCTTCTTAACAGAAGTAAACAAAAGTCGAGACAGCCAAAGAAAAAAATATCACAAGACATGGAGATTATTAGTCACAATTTTCTCTTGCAAATTGACAGTATGAACTTACAAGATTAGTTGGTGTGAAACGAGTGTTGGCATCCTTAGTTGCATAAAATCGATCAAGTAGCTTCTTGATGTGATCATGCATCGTAGCATCTGTACCAATACCCTCCTTTGAGAACAAACAAAAACAATAAATATACAATTGTCATTATCTAATGACACAGTTGGACTTGCACGCAACAAAGTATGAAATTTTTAGTCAGTCAGATTCTAAATAATTCTCACCTTGTCCATACAACTCAGCAAATCAGCTTCACTCAAAAGTGGTGGTGGTCGGGTTACTCCTGAATCAAGGATTAATGTTGTTGGAATGAACTGCAATATAAGTAGCACCTCCGTGAATATCTATTCTTCTTGGATTTTTTGAGAAAATGAGAAAGGATAGAAGAAAGGTAAAAATGTATTATTGTATGTCTTGATACACTGTAATACAAGAATCTACAAAGGAAAATAAGAAAAGGGTTCAATTGTAATTGAAGTGTAATAGAAACCTAACTGTCAACCGACAGAAAGAAAAAGATACACTCCAGCAGGCTCAGAATAAGGCCTACACCCCCTGTCGTACCTTACTCTAACATCAGCTCGGATGCAAATAGCATACATTGAAACATAAACCCAGATATTACATCTATAATATATAGATAAAAGTATAAAAAAATTGAGTCTAAGAGTATAAAAGCTGCATGAACCATAATCCAAGTGAATGTGTAACATCTTAGACCCACACCCTCACCGCTACGACTGGACATTGGAAGTGTGAAGTTGCGAGCTGGCATCTATGATGGCCTAACACCATCAACATCGATGTTGGATAGGCTTTAATGCCATATTAGAAATGAGCATAGTCTAGCTCAATACCAAAATTTAAGCCTAGAGAAAAACGATCACAGAAGTCTTATTACAAAGAGTAACTTTGGGAGAAAAATATTATGTTTATTATCCTACATTGATCAAAATTACATTACAGTTATATAGGCAAAGACTACTAATAGAAATTCCAAACACCCTCATTATAAAATAAATAAAGGAGAATAAAACCCACTCCCCCCAAATGTTGGTGCGTTGATGTCTAGCATGCCAACTGATCAGGAAAATGACACGTGGAGCTTCACACATAACTCTGCTGCAACAAAACGTCAACTTTCTCCAAGGTTATCGCACATTAAATAGATACTTGAGGTAATACATGAAACATTTTACGTTTGGATAATTTTGCCATCATTTCTATCCCCGATATGATACGACAAAACAATACAACAAAGTAATCAATCACTAGTACAAGAATGTTATATAAAATCTGATGCTATAATCCAAAGCAAACCTGTTGACCAATAGTATATGTTGGAATCAGTGATCCACCCCAAGATTCGTAGTGATAAACATCCAAGTAGTTTTTCTGATCGGATTAAAATCAGACAATAACATACAATCAGAACATTTGCAACTTGCCCCTAACATATATTAAATGCTTATTAAATAAAACAAAAAAATTCATGTAAGGACATGCACCACACGAATTTTAGTTATTCCCACAAATAATTCAATGCTGAAGTCATAACTATATAGATTTGAGATCCTAAAAAGGAAAAAAGTGTTAGTTTGATAGTACATACAGCAACAAATAATTAAGGAGGTTCATGATATGATTAAGGAAGCAGGAATAGGCAGTTCTTGTTGCTGTTTAAGTGTTGAAAAGAATTTTGAAGGATTCAAAAAGCAGTGCGATTGAAAACAACAAGTAATAACCATTCCTAAATAGGTTGTAAAGAATACAATCAAAGTGCAGTAAGCTAGTTGTAGCTTTAAGGAGATTTTATCAATCTGCACAGTCACTATTGCTGATTAGTCAGCAATTTACTCTCTTTAATTTTAAGAAGGTCAAAATGGAATTTTTAATACTTTATTTCAACATGCCATTTTTAGGAAACAAAGTTGTAAGCTTGAGAAGGAATAGGAATGAAGATAGAAAGACAGCTTCAGATTGGCAGGAAAATAATTCAACCATAAAGTATTATAAAAAATAGGACCCAGGAAGTTAGACAATTGAATACATAGAAGCAATCAATTAGTAAGTTAAGTTATGGTTGAAAGGGAAGCAGCCTGGCCTAATGGGAGGAGCGGTTGAAGGGTAAGTCATTCAGAAGTGTTAGGTTCAGAAGACTATAGCTCAGTTGCAAATAGGAGGAGTGTATAAAAGTTGAGTCTCCTATTGAATCCTGAGTCTGGTGAGTCTTTTCCTCTTACCCTTGTCTCTCTTCCTACCCAAGGTAGGGCATTTTGCTTTGGTAATATCACTCATACCATATTAAAAGCATCTAAACCAATTCAGAATGAAGTCAATAAACCATTATCGTATATTTAAGAAAGAGCCCAACCTGACCCAAAACAACCCCAATCATCTAAGCTAGAGATAAGCACTCATTGTTTAGTCTCTAGATATTTATTCCTCGTGACTTGCTTATTACCCTAAGATGCATGTTGTTAAACATCCAATATCCTAGTTTATGTACACTAAACACTGTGCTGTGCAACATTACAGTTTTATCTCAACCCTGTATCAAATACAAGAAGCCTTAAAGAATGAGAAACGGGTTCAATAAGTTGACTGCCAAATTTTATCTTAAAATCAACTAACATTAAGCGAATTTCTCCAACACATATATCAATCGCACTTCAATAATTAAGGTAAGGGATAAGAGAATTCCTAACACCCTCCCTCCATAAATGTCTAACAAACCAAGCGAACCTCCTACAATAGGCAAGTACCAAGATGAGCTATACACTTTGATACCATGTCAGATTTCATCTTAAAACCAATTCCCATTAAGTGATGCTATCCTACATATATGTAAGTTGTACCCCAAGAACTGAAGCAAGCAATGTAGAACTTCCCAAAGACAATCAATACGAATAATTATACGAGATTTTATTCTTATGTACATGATATGACATGCCTATAAATCATATTCTAATCAGCTATTCCTATAATTATAAAAAAACTAATTAAAAGAAAAAATAATCCTAAGAGATCATATAAGATAATCTAAAATATTCTAAGATAATATTTCTTTTATTTCTAGCAAAGATAAAAGGCTAGGCCAATAGATTGCAGATAGATATAATCTGTAAAAAAATTGGTCCAATAGCTCCCTAGACCAATATAAGGCAAGATTGGTTCCTAAGAGATACACTCAAACATGTGGGATTGATTATGAAGAGACATTTGCTCCAATGGCAAAATGTATATAGTCATGATTATTTGAGCTGACACCTCACTTTGATAAGAAAGTTGCACCACTTCAAAGAAAAAAATATTATTTTGCATAGATATTTAAAGGAAAAGGTTGTTGTAGATTGTATCAATTATACCGTAACAGAAGTCAAGTGAGCAATATCACAATCGAATTGAAGTCAAGTGAGTCATATCACAATCGAATTGTAACATCTGGGTTGTTATGCCTCTAAATAGAAAGAGTTGTGTCACAACCTTTAATTATAACTTTTGGTCTAGTGGTAAGCACCTGATCCAACAATTGGTATCGGAGTCAATGTCACAAGCTAAATCGTTAGGAATAATTGTTGATGGGAGATTGTTCAAGTCTCATCAATTGTAGCATGATGTAGGTCAAGTGGGTTAACTCACCACTGAATCATAACACTTAAGCTACTATACTTTTAAGTAGAAATACTTGAGCTATGACCATTAGCTATAGCTTTTAGCCTTATAAAAGTGCATATATTTCACATAGATACGATTTCATTAATGGAAGAAATAAGTTGTATAAAATAAGAAAGGCCTTATTACAATCTTAAGTAGTCTTGATCTTTGGTTTCGAACCATAACATAGTGAATGTTTCGAGGTTGTAAATTAGTTACATGGAGGAGTAAAAAGTAAATGTGATTGAAAATTCTGGTG
>Ga0123340_1002038_pt1 | contig 17779 bp, 9 predicted proteins | sample SirMexnodulemix_FD_89961 | JGI IMG/M metagenome (GOLD analysis project Ga0123340, IMG submission 89961) | Root nodule microbial communities of legume samples collected from Mexico - Siratro Mexico nodule mix | ecosystem: Host-associated > Plants > Roots > Nodule | place: Mexico: Nepantla... | reverse complement strand
CATTTGTAAAAATATCCAATTTAAGATTGATAATGAAATAACAAAATAAAATTCAAATATTTTTACTTGGAAGAGATAGAATAAATATTTTTATCTATTTAAGAAGTGAGAAATGATAGTGATATACTATTCTGTGTGTTTGGTAAAACTTTCAATATTTTCTGTCAAGAATCTGGTTATGACAGCAAATATGCATGTTATATAATGATATCAGAAAGGTTTAAGAGATGTTGCTGAACTATACGGAACAGAGGTATCTTTGCAAAGCATAGAAGAATACCGTAGAGAGTCTGGAATAGAATCCATCACCTCAACATGCTTAAAAGCTGCAAATATCTCAGCCATACTAATAGATGATGGCATAGAAATGGACAAAAGGAATGAAATAAAATGGCACAAGAATTTTACTTTTGTTGGCAGAATCTTAAGAACTGAAAGAGTGGCAGAGCAAATCCTTGAACAAGTGAGATACCATTACACATTCACTTTTAATGTGGATAGTCACATTATTATTAGTATTACTTTGTTTTTTATTCTTTTGGTTTTAGCTGTTTGATTGATCTCTTGTTTTACTTGTATTGCTAACCTTGTTATGATTTAAATATCTTACATTTCTCATCAAGAAATTGTTAGTTTGTTCTGATCACATTGTTTTGTTGAATCTCTACAAAGTATGTAAGTACTGTAAAGATTGATCAATCTTATGAACAGATGTGATCCTAGACTACTGAACTATTTCTCTTTCCAAATTATGGTATTTTTCTTTGCTGGTTGAATTTCCATGGAAAAGGATATTCCATCTGCACTTCTCCCTCAGTTCAGTTACATACTTTGTTTTGGTGCTTTCCTTCACTGCAATATGATGGCAACTTGAAAATAATTTTTAACAATTTCTCATTCTTAATAGATTTTTAGTGGTTGAAATTGAAGATATATCTAGTCATATTTTCTGCTTTATTTCTTTCCAAATGGTGAAAGTCTCATTATCTTTATGATTATTACACTGCTGCTAAGTCTAAAAGTAAAATTGCTTAGAAGTAATAAAAAGAATCGGGAAAATATTCTCAACAAAAATCGTGAATCAAGGCTAGTGTTGATACTTGTTAGTTAACAAGCAACAAGGATTCCATTGCATATTTTGAAGAGTTATTTTTTATTGCATTCTTCTATTATGCAATTGTATTCATATTCTGCTTCTTAGCCATTCATCTAATTTTTTAATTTATGCTTATCTTATATTTATATCTAATGCTCCCTGAAGGGTTTGTCTAATGGATCTTCATGGACAATCGATTCATTTACTGAAGCATATGTCTCAAAGTTGAGATCATATCCTTTAATTTACATGACTCGTTACACACACACACTCTCACACAAGTTCTTAGCTTAAAAAAATCAATATTTAGCTGGTTTCCTTAGCATCACTGTTACAGCTGCTAAAGAGATCTATGCTTTGAAAAGCATAGTTGCATACTACGGTGGCCTAGAAATCAATTTAAATGTAACTAAAACGGAAGCTGAAGAGAGTCTGAGGCAGGTGTTAATAAATGGTAAGTATTCAATTTGGTTTTAATATCATCTTTTTCAGACTATTGTTTCTCACCTTCTGTATTTTCAGCTACGAAGCCTATCTATATACTGCATCACAGAAATCTTGTTCACTATCTCTTCTTGCAAAGTTTGGAAATTGCTCTATCTTATGACTTGCCAATGCAGATACACACAGGGTAATTGATGGGTTTTAATTGATCTGTACTTTTACCATATTGGTATTCAGACATTTTTATTGGAATTTACAATAAAAGCTTTGGGTGAAACTAATGTGTCTGGTTTCATGCCAGAAAATATTTGAATTGATTGTCTCCGGTAAAACCAAATGTTGCCACCAAACCTCAATTTGACTAAAAGTAATAAAATGAAACTTTTACATTGAAGTTAAAAATTGGGACTTAATTTTACATCAAACTTGTTTTCAGAATGAACAAAATTGACCTATTCAAACATTAGTTAGTTTAGTTAACATCAATTTTGATAAGGCTCATCCAAATACCGTACATCTCCTTTAAAATTTCAAAGCCGTAGTTTGTTTTCCTTTTTGTCAGCTGTCAGAGGACACTAATTGACCATGATATTCTACTTGATTATACTTACCTTACACTTTATACTTTTGTTTCTGCAACTAGCTTTGGGGATAGACTTTTGGATTTGAGGAAGTCCAATCCTCTTCATTTCCGTTCAGTTCTTGAGGACAAGAGATATTCAAAGTGTCGGTTTGTTTTCTTACATGCCTCCCATCCATTCTCAAAGGAAGCATCATATCTAGCTTCTGTTTACTCTCAGGCAAGCATTTTATGATTGATGGCTTAATGCACTGACTTGTATCAGTATATTAGAATTTCAACTAACCAAATTTTATCCCTCAGGTTTACCTTGATTTTGGGTTGGCAATTCCAAAGCTTAGTATGCAGGGCATGATTTCAGCAGTTAAAGATCTACTAACTCTGGCTCCAATAAATAAGGTGACAATTTAAGCAATCCAAATAGTTGTTCACTGAGAATAGAACTTTTCACATAAACTTGCCAACTAAGTCCTAGAAGAAAAAAATATTCATGTGTTATATGTAACTAAAATTAGATGTCCATGTATTATATGCATAGGATTTGAACTCTCTAATCTCCCAATTGATATTGGCAAGTATCAAAATGCATGTCTAATTTTGAAGATTTCAGTTCTTTTACCATTTTCTTGAAATTCCCCTGTAAGGTACAGAATGTGTATAAAAATCGAGGCACTTTATGAAAGTACTGAAATATAAAATGAAATTGGTTTAAAAGTTTGTTACCCTTTATTATAAGATGAAGTTTCAAATGAACATGAAATTGAGACATTATATCTCACAAACAAATTTTGCACTGCAGGTGATGTTCAGCACTGACGCCTATACATTTCCTGAAACCTTCTACTTAGGTTGGTTAACAACAACTATGACACAAATTTGAAGTTTATGCTTAAGTGTTTGGCTGTGACTGTTTCAATTTCAAATGTTTTCCATGTACCTTGTTGTCTTTCCTAACCCTTTCCTACATACACCAGTTCTAGAATCTCCAATGCAAAATGCTAAGTCATATATGCTTATGATTTCAACTTATATTTTCATGTTCATAACTTAAAGTCCAATCCAAGCACTTAGAATCTGTCTAGAATCTATAAGATTATTGCAGGAAATTCTTACATGAAAAATGAGTGCAACACCTAATGTTTTGCAGCTTTCATTCTCTTAAAATATTACAAGTTGAAATCATGTTTGACAGGTGCAAAGAATTCCCGTGAAGTTGTTTTCTCTGTTCTACGCGATGCATACATGGATGGCGAGCTCTTACTTGGTGAGGCTGTGGAAGCTGCAAAAGACATACTTGCACGAAATGCAATCCGCTTCTACAAGATTAGTTCAGCCAACATCACTGTCACTTAGTCAAGGAAGCACCAACAACACTTCAAAAACTAGCCATGTTACGTAATTGAATGTGCATGTGTTCATGTTGAACACTTTGAATGTTTCTAGCTGCATTCTTTAATAAATTAAACAATTTGTTTTCATATTACCTCCACTATGATTCATGCTCTTACTAAAAAATAAGCAAATTATACGTGATCTCTACTTTATGATAATTTTAAATTACTTCTCCGTTGATATTTTTTCGCCCTATAATTTGTTGTATCATTGTGTTCATGTTATGTTTTTATCTTATCACACATTAATATATTGATATATGTTTTGGAGGGTCTATACTAGTACAGGTCACGAGAAAATTAAATGGATTAAGATGTATCATCATTTAGCACTACTACAAAATTATAATGCGATAATTTGAGGTTGTGCATGAGTTTAGTCCTTATAAACATTCTTCATCTCATAACTCTTCTAAACTTTAACTCAATGTTTGCAATAATGTATCATATTTTGTATATTTTTAAGATAATGTATCACCTTAGGGTATGTAGTAGCATAGTTTACTGGTAGAAGACATAATCTGTGTTAGACCTCCAACCCTTAAACGTTTTAGTTAAATTGCTAGCATTCCAGTTATGATTCATAACCCAATTAGCATTATTATAGACAAGGAAATGACAAATCAAAACAGTCAATTACAAGGTGAATTTTCCTTTACCAAAATTATAATGTCTATGATTTTGCTCAAGATGCTCAGAGCTACATAAAACTACTGCTAAGTCTTAAAGAAATCAAGGTATATATGGTCAGGCTTCTGTTCAACTCTACTAACCAAGCTACAGCAACAGTAATCCTCAAGAAATTATTTTATTTCAAAAAAAGATGGCCTTGTGTGTTGGAATGTTTAAATTAAAATATAGATAACAAGCTGAAATATAAATAACAGAATAATAAACAATATTCTTATTCTTTTCATTTCTCTTGTTTCAAGCAACCCACTTGATATAACACAATCTAGAGACTTGGATATACAGAAGTTCACATCTTCCTGAGATAAGGAAATGACCTCCAGCTAAAGAAAAGAAAAATGGTTGTATCTCTTTACCCTGTACATACAAAAAGTATAAGATAAATTATGTAATACAACACCCACCCCTGAGGTTTAGTAAAATTATACTCCATATTCCTTATCTTTTTACATCACTACATCTCCATCCTTGTAACTGCATAAAAAAAACCAAGATTTGTTAATGGGTAGTATATGCAACTTTATTTGGTTATATAAATTAAAGGAGATTCATTTGGGGAGAGATAAAAAGGAAATTTTGTTAGAGTGATGGTTGTTGACATATATATACTACTGGGAGTTTTGTTCAGGTTCCACTCTAACTACTGGTGATGACTGCACAACGACATTTGATGGGTCTACGTTGGCAGTTGATGATTCTAAGTCCTGCTCCAGATTAAGGAAGAGGCAAACTACAGAGCAATCATCAACCTTAGAAGTAGGAAGCTTGGTTTTCCATGCTTCAACAGCTGCATCAACCAGTGTTGGAGCCGCTGAAGAGCGTGGACTAGATGCCACAATGGACACAACTTCTTCGTTTGATAAAACATCCCATACCTGAAGAGATTTCAACGTATGCATGTACATGTTAACACAATTATGTGGATCATATACGATGAATAAGAAAAGGGTGTTAGAGAGTTACCCCATCTGTGGCTAACACAACAAATTGATCCCCGTGAGTGAGGCGGTGATAGGAGAACTCAGGCACAGAGATGACTCCAAAGTCCTTTAGACAAAAATCTCCAAAAGCCCTTGACATGGCAAGCCCAGGGGAATTAACATTTGGCAACCATACTCTAGAAATCCCCGGTTCATTCTTAAGGCCAAACACTCTTCCCTTGCAGATCCTTATCCTCTCTGCTTCCCCTGATAGAGAAATGAATAAAAACAATAAGATATGAATGAACTAAGCTCGGATACTCCGTTTCAAGTAACTTGTATTGTATTTGACATGTATCGGATGTAGTGGATATTGACAAGTCTACAACACTCGTATAATACTTATAATTCAAAATACTTATAATTCAAAAGATATTTTTTAAGTATATGACAATTCTAACACATTCTAACATAAATTTTAAAGACACTGATACAATAATTTTTCAAAAACTTATAAACTTATTATATATATAATCAATAATATTTAAATTATATATCTTTCGATTTAATTTTTAGATTTTAAATAAATAAAGTAGATTAATTTTTTTTGTTTATTTGACTAATCTTATTCATACATAATTTTTTTAATACACACCTTAATTGTCAATTTACGTAATTAGTGACATAATATATAAATCTATTGTATTGTAGTTTGTGTCGTATATGTGTGGCTGTGTCAATATCCATACTTGATAGTGGATGAAAAAACATCAATTGTATGCAAACAAAGACATTTGTGAGAGAGAGAAAGGTACTTGGAAGATCAGGCTTAAGATCAGTGGTCAACTGAACGGCAATAAGGGAACCATCACGATCTTGGGTGGCCAATACAGCTCTGGAGTCACCGACATTAGCAATAACGAGGTCGAGGCCCTTAAAGGATGGTTTTAGATTGATGGATGAATGAAAATTGAAGAAGGTGATACATAGTATGATGTGATACTTACTTGCTTGAGCAAGGTAACAGCTGTGGAACCGCTAGAGCTGCAATCAATTTGATTGTTCAGTTTTAGTTCTGCGTCCATGACCTTGCAAGCCTTGAGAAAAGATATTCTCAAGGTGGCAATGTTGGTTGGGGCAATGGTATCAGGTTTGAAGCCATTGTTGGATGTGTGGAAGAAATTGCGGTAGCTGTTTGAGTTCAGGGAATTCCATTGAGCAATGAGCTTCAAAGGAAATGAATCTCTGAGTTTCTTCGCTACCAAATGGCCATAAGGGCCGTGCCCATCAAAAACACCGCAGAAAACGGTGTCGTCGTCCTCCTCCTTGGAACAGAAGTTGTGCCAAACGAGCATGGCATCCTGGTTGACCCCTTTGTCGCCTTGCTTGCAGAACAAGGAAGCAACCTGCGAGGAACCGTTCAAGAACAATCTCCCAGGAACTCTGTGGACCCGCATTTCAGTTCTGTAATCTGAGAATGTCGTGAGACTCGATAATGCCTCATCGCATGCCGATGAAGGCCCCGTGATGGAAATGCAGGATCCCATTTCTACATATTCCAACACCACACTCCAATTCTCTATGTTCCTTTCTTCCTCCCTAAAGAAATAGTATTTCTGCAAATGGGTGTCTCCCCTAACCTAATAAGAGGCATAACAATGCTACCACTATCTCACTGGAGCTATGAGGTCTTGGAATTATAAAAATACAATTTTTAGACATGTAGAGTGGAGTGGATTGGATTGAATGAAGAGAAAGAAGACAAGTGGTGTAACAGTTGGTTTTAGTTAGTTAGTTTGTTAGTTAGTTGGTTGGTTAGTTAGTTAGTTAGTTGTTCTTTCCTCCCTCCTCTTATCCTCACCCTCTCTATCAGATCTTACAGTTTTACTTTTTCAAAGTTACCTATTCTCAATCTTAATTACAACATTATTTATCCTAAAACAAATAAATAAACAAAATTTGTCCAAATCTAGATTGACCCATGAAACCGTCTAACAGGGATTTGGTTGTGTTAGCCACTCAAGAGGAGAAAGTTGGTTATAAGTTACTCTTATTCCATATTATGAGTTTCATGGGAATGCTAAAGGGTGAACAGATTAAGTACTGATGACTTTATTAACTTCACTCAAACTTAACAGTTAACTTCATTATCTTCACTCAAACTTCATCTCCAATTCAATATCATAATATAAATTCTTATTTCATTTCTCCTAATTCCATCATAATATAAATTCAACGTGCTAAATGCTTCCATGCAACCCTTTTATAAAGTCAAATTGTATTATGACTTATTGATGAGGAGGTGAAATTACAATGCAAAGACTTTTTAAATAATAATAATTATTTCAAAAGTCATTTTTAAGATAATTTTTAATTAGTTAATAATATAAAAAATTACCGTGGCATGGCCTCTCTTTAAGAGAAGTTTAAATAATTATTTTATCTTTTAAAATAATTCACATTTAGTATACAATTGAAATAATAAATACATATTATTTAAATGGATAGATATAGCATGTTCTTCAACTCCTTTCTAACTTGTTTCCTTTTGTTGTATACAAATATTGTGTCCTTAATATTGAAATAGTGAATCCTACCCTACACACAGACAGACACCTAACTAAGTTTGGAAAATACTTAAGAAATAAGGTAAAATAGGGACAACAAGCAATGAGTTTGAAAAATTAGTTAGGGTAGGGTTTAGATTATGATAAGAGATACCTCTTCTTACCTCAAAGAACTCTTATGATGTGTGAAAACAGACAAAATATATTTTAAAAATAAATAAATTGTATATTTAAAACTTTTAGTAATTTTTGCATAACAATCATTTGATAAAAATAATCAAACGAACACAACTAAAAGGGATATAACATCTTAATTCAAATATAAAGTAGTTCACTCTTATATTTGTTATTTAACATCAATAATGGTGTTTTTCACAAAATTAGGTCATCTCCACGATGAGTGGGGTACAAGACACCATGATGGGCAGTATCCACACTATGGCACATTGTCTCATCCTTAAAAGTCACAGTAACAATGAATTCAATTTTGCATCTACACAAGATCTTTTAAACACCTTCCTCTGATAAAGCAAGTGGAGCAATAAACGAGCATTAGTTTTATAAAGTGGAAGCTTTGCAGTGTTGACTACATTGTTGGTGGGTTAGTTGTTGTTTCACAATGATGGTGGGTATCTGACGTCATGCTCCCACTTACAATCGTTACGAAGATGTGAACATATAAATATTTGGGTACCGATATTTTAACATTACTGTTTACTTTTTATTTTTATTTGATATTAATATATATTATTATTTTATTTTTATATAATATTTTATTAATGAAAAACAGTATTAAATAAAAATCATTCATAACAGTAGTGTCAAATTAATATTTTTTAAATATTTGAGATAGAATGTGTATCAATGAAACCAAGATGAGATTATTTGCTCATTCATTGGATAGCTCCATTTCATATTTATTTCATTTAGTTAAATAGTATTTGCTCTTTTATTTCAAAGAAATCTAAAATTCTTATTTGGATCATGTTAGATGTGATTCTACTCTTCTTCCAATTCATATTTTTTATCTTTATTCATTGACTTGTTTGAATCCTTTTAATCGGTTTCTATTAAAAAAACACCTTATTCTCTATTTTACTCTTTATTTCTTAAAATTATTCATATTATTGTTTTTATTTTGTTCTCTTATTAAAAAAACTTATAATTAATTTCTTTGTGATTAAATAGTTATATAAAAAGTCTTTGTAGATTAGATACTTGAACTTTTCTTCATTTATTACTTACCATAACTTGGTAGGCTTGTTAAGGAGATGTGACAGCTAAGCTTAAACGTTTTACAGCTAAGACATTCCAAATACAAGTTAAACATGAAGTTTGGCTTTAAGAACTTGACCAGAGGGGTGTTAATATCAGTAGGTCTCTTGATATGAATGAGAAGGATGAGAAGAGGCATCCTGCGACATAATCACATTATTAGTGGCTTATGTTCATGTTTTATTGACCATGTCAGCTCAATTGTTTCCGAATCAACAAATTGATAACATTTATTTAACTTTTTAACTTAAATGGTACAATGAGTGGAAAAAAAATTCAATTAAGCCGTTAATCTTTAAGTTAATTTAATTTTTGAATCCAAAGCCACAGGTTTAGAATGTACTCACTTGACAACTAAGGTAATTGCTTGTGATATAGGGATTTTATTTTTATTTTATTTACTTGTCGAGTCAAAACCTTAAAACTAAATTTTTATTTAAACATTTTGAAATTCAGAAATGAAAGACAAACAATTTTCAAAAAAGTGAAGACATGTCTTTATTATGATTCTTCCTTGAATTCACCAATTTTTGTGATAATCATTTTAGGTTTATCCAACTTTGTTTGTATCCCTTTCTTTTCAAACTTCCCTTGTTTTGTTTTCATTGCCCTACTTATAATTGATTTCACTACGTAACCCATAAATTCCCAATTCTATTTGCAATGGTATCAATTGCCTTTTTAGTTTCAGCTTTACTAATATATTCCTTAATTCCTCAAATTATTCAAGTCATTATTTATGCGATGAAGTTAAACCCAGCAGAACTTTATAATTTGAGCAAGAAATAAAAAACATTCATTTTATGTAATTTAGTTAACAAAGTAATCAATTTAAATTGATGACTCCGCTTACAAAATGAATATATTCTTTATCTTATTCTAATTGTACAAGACAGCAGAAGATTAAGAACAACATTCAATTATTTTTACAATAGTGATAGATTTAAATTAAACTTAAGTTTTATAAAAACTATCCAAACTTCTACTAGGTTGGACCCTAATGAGTATAAGAATGACAATCAGTTGATAGCATTTACACAATACGAAGTTGTGAGCTTTTTCATAATATTAGGAAAGTTTATAAAATATCACGCACTACGGGAAGTCATTTTAAAACGTTTTAATATATTAATAGATAAAATTTTCATATAATTATAAATTTTACACGGATTGCAAAATTGTTGATTAGGTCATACCTAAGGAGACCAAGAAATCAAGGACTGCAATATGTTCGTCGTTACAGTGCAGTTCACAGATTGTATCCTAAGCAACAACAATGGGAGCACTAAAAATAAATTGTAAGCACTTATTCCAAAATGCTGAAGGAAGGCAGAATGTAAAGCTACGGCCAAAACTTCCATTTGATTACAAAATCACTAATCACACACTGACAGTCTAGTCAAGCCACCAATCACTGCAGCACTGTCAGTTGCAGAAATACATTCATCCTCAACATATGGGATTGTTTTCCTTAGGGTCAGATCTATTGGAATGCTCCCATTGCCTGCAAACCACAAACATGAGGCTGTAGCAACTACTCAAACTAAATAATAGTAGTGAAATATGCTATTCACATAATTGTTGGAGCCATGATGGCCATAAGTACGAAAGTGGCTGTATAATACGCAGGCATGAGACCAAGTGTGCAGCCCTGATAGTAATGATGTGTTACTAGCAATAATCCATATATGTAATATATTCCTTATAGCATAAGACTCATTATTACCTGCATCAACGCTGTCCTGTTCTATACAAACGGCAGCATAATGAGAACCAGCTAACTCCAGAAGTCCAAACTGCCAATTGCTAGACGGATTCTTCAGGTCATCAGAAGACTCAACAGTAATATCATGTGCCTGTCAGCAGAGTAAAATGCTAATGGTAGAAAAAAGCCAACAAATCACCTTCCAAAATTTAATATGCTAATACTAAAGCAGGGCTTCATGCAGACGCCCATACTACAGCAGTTGAGTCCAGAGCAGGAATCAATATATCATCAAATAATGTCACTAATTAAGAGCTCTTTATATCTCAAAGTTCAAACAAACTTAAGAGCAAGGCATACCTTAGAAATCATATGAGGTGGAGCATGGATGTTTCCTTTCACATGGTCTCCTAATCGCACTGTGAAAGTCTTAAAAGGTGAGGCTGAGAAGCCCTTCCCTAGTGCTTTTACATATGCCTCCTGTAAATGGGAAATATCTTTGTGAGTGACAGCTGCAGAATACAGATTGAATTTCAACTTTCAGCAAGTTATGCTGACTAACTATATTATGCTTATAATTAATAATTGTTTCAACATATAAGTTTCGTAGGAAATCGGTGCATATAACTATACATTTGACTTCTAGTTGAATACTTCGCATAAAAAGGCACTAGTAAACAAATCAAAATTGAAAACAGACATTTTAGGTATCGTCCATGGGAGATAGCAGCAGACATTTTTTAAATGGAGCTAACAAAAAAGGAACAAATCATATAAACACCTTTGAAATACATTATGTTAACTTGCATCTTTAACCAGTAATAAGTTTCAATAAAAATTTTATGGTTTTACTTGAATATCAATTAATGCGAGAATATGCTTTCCAAGTTATTCCAGTTTCATAATAATATGGAAATATATTACCAGTATCTTCAAAGCTAATGTAGGGTAGAACACACCAATGCCCCATAACAATTCAAAAAACAAATAATTCTCAAAGAAAATAATATTGATGTGATGCCAAAAAAAAGGTAATTCAATTTGTTCAATATAATAGTTCCAACTTCAAACAGTCACATTTTTTTCTAACCAGACTTTTTATTCAATAGGAAACCTAACAGCATTAGTGACATTCAATACAGTTACTAACCTTTAGAGTCCATAATTTAATGAACTCTTGAAGCCGGAGTTCAGGGTCCACAATGTGAGTCAACATTTCTACTTCACAAGGAGAAAAGAATCGTTGTGCAAAGGCTAATGTATCATTCTTTAACCTCCTTTGCTTCTCTTCCACATCAATACCAATCTACAATGAGAATGACAAGTTAAACAAGTTCAAAGACAATGGTCTTCAGAAAAATGACAATTCGATAGAAAATGTCATTGAACTATAAGAGAATACAATGACTGTGATGGGCCTCAACCAATGGGCCTCCATTGAAACAATACTATCAGAAGAGAAAAACAGATAGGGATAAAATGGGCAGTAAGGAGGAGACAACGATTATGCAAGATCATAACAGACTGCATGGATTACGAAAAAAAAAAAAGAGATGAGGAAATCAACTCAAGGGAGGGAGGATATGAGGAAGTGGAAGGTGATGACGGAGGATAGGATTCATTTGGGATATTTTGAGGGTGGCTGTTTTCATAGAGCAGGTTCTAATTCTCTGGTTTTGATCTTATTGTTTGGCATTTTCCATTTCTTTTGAGCCTTGTAACCAAGGGTTGATCCTTGAAGTTTAATTGAATTCTATAAAAGAATACTTCCTATAAGTAGTGCCAGAGCTCCTGATCCTGGGAAAATCTGATGGTAGCTACATGAATAGAGAATTGCTTAAAAAGTGTTGAACAGAGGCTTGAAGGAGTTAATGCTTCAATTTAGGAAGAGTTCCACCAGCATATGGAAGAGATGATGCGGTCAATGACAGAGCAGTTTGACACTGAAGTTATGAAAGTTAGGGTGGAGAGGGAAGGTGAGAACAATGGCAATGGGGAAGACTGGAGAGAATATATAAGGGAGAAGCGCTTGAAACAAGTAGAAGTGGCATACTTTGAAGGAGACAATATATTGTGATTAACTGCATCCCAAAGGCAGAGAAGATGGATACAACAATGGTGTGTTTAGAAGGAAGGATATTGAACTGGTGCCAATGGTGGGCACCTCAAGTATTGATGGCGATGAGACGAATATTCCAACAACCAATTTTTGGTCGATTTTAGATGAAAATATTCGGAGAATCCATACAAAGTGCTGATGGGATTAGAGCAAAAGGGGCTCGGTTATTGAGTATCAAGAGAAGTTTGAACTACTCCTTGCTTCGCTGCATTTCGCAGACAAAGAATTCATGACCAAAGCTTTTCGAAATAGCAGAGTGAGGATAATTGGTTCAAGAAACTTGCAAATTATGATGGAGATGGCACAAAAGATTGCAGACAATATTGGGTCACTCGAATGGACCCTCAATTAGAGTTGGGCCCAATGCCAACAAAACCCATGGGGTGGAAGGTTTGGGCCCAAAAATGGGACAAGGACCAAACCCTCTTACTCCTATGGACAATGAATATCAACTTGCCCAATAGTTGGAAGTCAGATTAAGACCCAATGTAAAGGAGGAGGCAAAAGCAAAGGCAGTGTTGCGAGTTTCAATCAGAGAAGGTTGGGCTTTAAGAAATTGAAAGAGGAGGGGGCTTAAAAGCTTGGGCAAGTTCAGTGCAGACTTGCGACAACACATAATTGAGGTGCAGAAAGACGAACAAGTCATAGAGATTAAGGGTGATGTAGCATTATCCCAGGCTGTGACATCATTAAAACCCACAAGAAAGGAGTTGAGAAATGAGGCATAGGCTTACTATTGGAAGTGGGGATGATGAATATAGTTTGCATGGAAGTATCAACTCATTCCGGATGGAACCCAAGAAGAATTAAAAGAACTATTAGACGAATTGGGAGACATGGTTAAGGCCCCAACCTTATAAATTGAGATCATTGGAAAACCGTGTGAATGAAAAACATAGTCCCAGTTTCTATGGTTAGCTCAACGTCTTGGAAAAGATTGGTGTTGCTGCTTATAAACTTTTCTTACCAAAGACATAAAGGTTGCATCCAATTGTTCACATCTCTCAACTCAAAAGGGCTCCTCCAAGTCAGCCAAGTTGAGGACTTCTACATTTCTTAACAGGGGAATTGGAATTGCAAGTCAAAACCTACAAATGTGGTAGCAGCTAGGACGTTGTCAAATGGAAACTGAGAGGTACTTATATAGTGGGTTGGGTTACCCAAGGAGGACAGCACTTGGAAGGAATTTGAATTGATTCAGACAGTTTTTCCTGGTTTACACCTTAAGGACAAGGTGCAGCTCGATTGGGGGAGGGGGCGTATTGATGATGAACCTCAACAAAAGGGGCCTCCATTGAAACAATACTATCAGAAAATAAACAAGGCTAAAATAGGAAGTAAAGAGGAGACAATGGTTAGAATCATAACAAACTGCATATATGGCAAGAGGAGATAGGGATGTCAAAATCAGCTGGAGGGAGCCAAATTGGAGGGTGAGGAAGAAGGATAGGATTCATTTGGGATATTTTGGGGGCGGATGTTGCCACAGAGCAGGTTCTAATTCTCTGGTTTTGATCTTTTTTTTGGCATTTTTCGTTTCTGCTCAGACTTGTAATCATGGGTTATCGAAGTTTTACTTCAATTCAATAAAAGAATAGTTCCTAACAGACACTCATTTACAAATAAATTACTGCTATAAAATAGAATACTGAATACATACAGCTGAACCCACAGTTACTCCACAAGCTATCAAAGACGAAGTGTGTGAGATATTAAAATGCAGTGGTGGGAGGCTCCAATCATCAGCATATTGCCAGTCCAACTATTCAAATATGCTACTAACCGTTAATATTTACACAGAAGCTCAATGAACAAGGCATACATCAATTATGCAAAACATACAAAAGTTAATAAATTAATAGCTTAAAAACACACCTCAGGCTTGCCATAATTGTTCTTCCTGAACTTTAAAGATTTTGGATCAATTTGACAATTCGTATGATCTAGCAGTAAACAATACTGCTTAGATATTCTGTCATGATATAAAAATATCAAAACCAAATGAAGCAAAACTGTAACAATATACTAATTACACATGTAACCATGACAGATAGTTTCATATAAATCAAGGTCCATGAAACAAGTAGGTACTAAGTGCATACTAATCAAATTATCTTAAAATTGCTATTAAGCTAAGGTTAGAGTGAAATATGTAAGTTGATTCTCAATTTTTTTGGTGTATATAGTAGTTAATTCTGGACGAAGCAAGAAACCAGCCAAAATAAGTGATCCACAAAATTGCCACTTGAAAATCAGTTGCTATGGTGGCATATACCAGGTTATGAAACCACATATTTTAATCCATTAAACTCTACATGGTGACTGAAAATATATGACTTACATAGATTGCAATATCATAGCTTGGTGATTGGTACACAATTAGAACAGTGTTATACAAATGAAAAAGGAAGAAGAAAAACTAAGACACCCAGCACCAGAATAGTATAACTCACATCTTGCTAATGTAGTGCGAACTAATGCACGGGCCAGCAGAGCTCTTTTCTTTATCTGTTCCCCGCGCATGGTAAATATATTTTCTTTCTCGCAAGGTGATAGAATTTCTAAATATCGGTTCAATAGGTTTGTGCTCTTTACCTCATCAGGTAAAACATACCAAAAATGAACTTCCCTACATTAGCATAAAAATAGTTGGCACCTAATACATTAAATAACATTTTACAAGATACACAAGCAACATAAGTCTTCGGTAAAAACACAAATGTAATCCACAACACTGGCATCATCTTTAATTAAATTTAAGAAACATAATTGTAATGGTACATATACAAGGAGTTAAATAAAAATATACTCAATTGTTTTATACCTTTGAGCAGGGAGTTTCACAGGGAGCAAAGATGATGAAGCAGTGGCGAAGTTCCTTCCCAAGCAATATATATTCATCAGCAGCAGTGCTTTGTTTCGCAATGAAATCATGCACACAAACAGAGGACCAAGAGTAACTAGTATTATATTCTTCTAAATCAACTCTTCACAACTGTATCAGACATGAAGAAGACAAATATAGCTACATCCAAGGAAATATCAAAATGCCAGTGAGATGATCAAATATACAAAGAAAAAAGTTAACATACAATACAACTCAAGTGTGGCACAGATTAGTTAAAAAAAACATCTTTCAATTAAACAAGATGGATCTGTTTCACAATTACTATCCTGTTTACATTTCAATAGAAAGTAAATCTCATTGGACAAGTTAATTAACCGGAAAATCAATAACAAATATAAATAAATAAAAGTAAAAAACCCATTTTAAGGGGCTTGTGGTTGCAAATTGAACAAAAAAAGAAGAAACAGAATAAATAAACCCAGTGAAAGAGAAATGGTTGACAATGCCTTAATCAGATAAGTCACCCAAAGATTTGGTAAACTGCAAAGACCAAAGGTTCTGTACTTTCTTCAACAGAGACATTTAATCAAATTACTAAAATACCCTTTGTTGAAAATAAATTCATGCAGAGTGTTAATATTATGTTTGTTACATTGCAGTACCGCTTACACAAAAGTTGTTATGGGTGTACCTAGCCAATGCTGTCAAACTCGAGGATAGTAAGAGGATTGGAAAGGAAAAAAAAAAATCGTAACTCAGCTCAACCAGCCAGTTTTTGAAAAATTCTGCACTCCTTCCATTTCAAAACATACAAGCACTTCAAAAATAATCGAGAAATAGTTAATAGAATCACACGATCAGGCGATTAATTCCACAGCTCTGAGTCTGTAAGGAACAAAACCTTTTCTCAAATAATAACATGCTCAATTTCCTTGAAATCCACATAGCAACCTGAACTGAACACGGAAAAAAGCCACAGGCATCGAACAAGCAAAAGATAATAACAAATTCTCACTTGTCACACACGAATGATGATAAACGATTCCACATTACGCACGGACACATCAAACAGCCATAACGGAATTTAGTACTTGAGTTGAAGGAGCTGTAGGGGAAAGTTGGAAGATTTTCAGAGTTAGCATTGATTAAACATTGAAAAATCGAGCAAAACAGACTCTAATCGAGGCCCCGTTAGCTGAGAAGGCTAAAGCACCATTACAGGACAAAATAAGGAGACAAAGGGAACATAGGCAGAGAAAACACTCCTAGAAAAATTGCAGAAAATTACACGAAATTGGCTATAGTTTACTCTTGCTAACTCCATGACTACTCTAATTGCAGAAAATTCTAGATTTTCTCTACCAGAAATTGTATACCGATGCAGCAAATCTTACTCGGAGAGCAAAATAAAACACACACCCTAAATTATAGACACAAAAGGAAAATAAATAAAATCAAACAATAAAACCAAATTCAAACAAATTAACGAAAAACAAAAGCGAAACCCTAAATTGAATAGGTGAGACAATGAAAGATACTAACCGAAAAGAACTGCACCTCTGGTCAACCGAAAAGAGATTACTTCGTAGCTTTCCAAAAACAAGAGAACAGTGATATATTGAGATTCAAATCCTGGGGCAATTGTAAATTATTCATCATAATTGATAAATTTAATGGTAATGACTCTAGTTATTCTTTTTTGAAATCACAACCTCCCTTAATATGTTGGGTGGTAAAAAAAATAGGGTTGAAGAAAATGTGTAATGTATCTTAATTGTCACATAAAAAAATACATTTAGGAACTTTAGTCAAGTTAAAGTTATTTGAAAAATTATTTTAGTCATATAATTTCATGGGTAATTAATGTTATTGTCTTGAATATTGTTTTTGTATTTTATCTTATAAAAATATTTTACGAAGAGATTTAAAGTTTAACTTACTACGTTCTTTATAAAGACGAGTCACAATTCAATAATTTAATTTATCAACTAACTTGTGTATGTTCCAAAAAGATTTAATGTTTTTTTCTAACATCTTCCAATATTTAAAAGAAAGTTGTCTTTTATATAATACAAGTCTAATATTTAGATCCATTAGTGTGTCTATATATTTAATATTTATCATCGTTATCTCTTCTAAAATAT
>Ga0123340_1002037_pt1 | contig 17781 bp, 10 predicted proteins | sample SirMexnodulemix_FD_89961 | JGI IMG/M metagenome (GOLD analysis project Ga0123340, IMG submission 89961) | Root nodule microbial communities of legume samples collected from Mexico - Siratro Mexico nodule mix | ecosystem: Host-associated > Plants > Roots > Nodule | place: Mexico: Nepantla... | reverse complement strand
GTTTTTGAATGCTAATTTATCAAGGATTGTTATGAATATTAAAAACAAAAAAAAAAAAAAAAAAAAAAAAAAAAAAAAAAAAAAAAAAAAACTAGCCACATATGCCTCTACAAAATCTTACAATTACAAGAAAAAAATGTACATTAATACAATTTAATATTCTTAAATCGTAATATTCTAACATTCAAAGTAGTAAGGTCTTCACCATTGAGACTTCGTCTTCTTCCGTTCTCTAAGCCATGGATCTTATGACTTGATGATTTCCTCCAAAGGATCCTTTAGATTGACCATATTTTCCTTATAATCCTCTAACAATAACTTCCATCTCACAAGGCCATTTTAGTTTATTGTATTATACATAACATTTATTTATGATATTACAAATAAGATTTCAAAAATAAATTGTTAAAAATAGTTAGAAGGGAATTGATGTAAACCTTAGAAGGTTGAGAAGATCGTGATCAACTTAAGAGGTGTTGGAGAAGAGAAACTATATAGATTTTGCACATTCATGAACAGAAGCGTACATTTTCATGGAGAAACCCATTTATTTTGTATTAGTTTTAACGTAAAAACAAGAGCAAACAAAGAAATGAAAGAAAAATGGATCGAGACAATAGATTGGAGAAGAACACACCACCTTTGATAAAGAATCAAAGGACAAGTGTATGAAAATTCACCTCTTAAGAAAGCTCAACATAAAAATTACAGTTAGAAAATAAAACTCGTGAGACTCTCAATTATGGACTCACAAAAAAATCTTCAATATTTAAAAGTGAGTTAAAAAATGAACTAGACTCCCTTTTATAATGGAGGAACTTGACCTAGGAGTGAAATGGACAAGAAAAATGAGTTAGTTAATCAATAGTTAACTCCGCTTAGTATGATTAGTACATCTTAATCCCTTAAAACATTCGCATGGATAGTTCTTTATATATACGAAAATGTAATGATTACACATGAAAAAAATAATGATGACTTTAGGAGAAGTCACATTGGTAATGTCTAAGAAGACTCTTGAAAGTAAACAATGATAACTTTAAAAGAAATCACATTAGCGATGTCTTAGAAAACTCTTGAAAGTTTGAAGGATAGTAAAATAGTCAAAATACCCTATATGTACATAAAAGTAACATTTAGTAGTTGAGAGGTTTTACAACACACTAAAGACTAAAAAAATACTTGTATACAAATCTTGTATTCTTATTCTTCAAAGCTATGAGTCTTCCTCTTCCTCTTGTTATTCTTCTTTAGAATTTTCCTTGATTTCATTTTATTTGTTCTTTGTCATGTTTGTTATTTCTATACCTCTTAATTCTCCTTTTCTTTCTTCATCAAGTTTTTCTTCATGAGAGGAAAATTCACTTTTGGAATTATGGTTATAATTGTGGCTTCACATCATCAATAGGATTCGGACATTCAAGACTCGAAAGCTTAATAGTTATCCAATACAAAAAAGGCAGATCTAATTTCTGCAGTGAAAACTAAGTATCAAGTTCATTATAAATTTAAGCTTGAAGCATAGCTTTACCAAAGTCATGTTCGTGTCCATTAACACTTAGTATACGTAACCACTCAATACCCATTCACTCTTGAAAATTAAAACATGAAATTCATCAAGACTGCTATATACTTATTAAATTCATTGATTTTCAATAAATGGATGTTGTAGTGCATAACAGAAAAGCAACCCAAACATTCTAAATAAGCGACGACGCTGTCAAATCCAAGGTTAAAATTTTGACACTTTTAATTGGGGCTACGTTTCACTGTTTTAGAAGTAACATTTGCATTTTGCAATACAAACACGGGAAATATTTCAGTCCACAAATATGCATACAAAGGCTGTTAGGCCTAGACATAGAAAATAAAAATCTCTCTCCCTCGTACTATATGTTAATTAGCCCATGGCATATTTCTGGGTCCAGCTTCTTGCGGTTGACTCATACTTGTTCCTGTCTGTCTTGTACATGTGGGCAATTTCAGGGACCAAAGGATCGTCAGGATTTGGATCCGTTAACAGGGAACAAATTGAAAGCAACACCTAAAATGTCAAAGATAAACAAAGTAAGCAACGATACCAAAATAATTATTTTGAACTCGCTAACCACCTGCATGTGATTAGCTCAAAACCTGTCACACGAACTTCATGCAAAACAGCAAATTTAATTTCAACTACAACAGTGAAAATCAAGATTTATATGGACCAGAAGAAGACATTTAACTTCAAGACAGAAGATTATATACAGAAAGAGACTAGTACTAGTGTTGGGTAGTTGAACAAGGATGGCCATGAACCAGTTTGGTCAAGATGATCCAGCTGTTATGTTGAACTGAATGATAAGCAGTTAAACCAGGACCTGCCTCGTTGAAACAGTCTGAATCAACGTGATCTAGCTAGGCTAAAATATGCTTTAATTGTAAAACTAAGGATGAGAGCAGGTCCACTTTATAGTGTGTAATAAGTTGAGCTTGACCACCATCTCACCTTAACTTTTAGTTAATGTTTTTTATATTTAATATTTTCTACTTGATATTATAAAAAACTTACTAACATCATCTCAAGGGATGGACAGTAAATGTTTCCTTATAAGAATATCACTTTATTAATTAAAAATTAAAATTATATTTAAATAGTGTTAAGTTTATCACAGTTTGATTAATAAATTATCAAAGTAATTGTTATAAAGTAAGAAGTAAATCCTATATAATTAGAAATATTTATTATTAGGAATATTTTTATTTATTTTCATATCATATCTTTATTATTAGAGTTACCAAATTACTTTTATTTAATGTATTGACTTCTTTTCCTCAATATAAATGGAGGATTTGTATTTCAGCTCAATGTTTCTCCATTCCTTATACTTTAACACTGTATCTAGACTTAATGCCTCTAGAGGACTTGTTTAAGCAAACTTTCTCCCAAGTTCATTTTCACTATTTTTGACACCCTCCCCCAAAGTTCTTTTCCTCTAGCTTTTTAGAAGAAAAAAAAGTCTTCCAGTGCCACATCAACTTTCTAAATAGATTCCCCCAAACATATTGTTAGTATTAAAAAGATGGATAGGTCTAACTATTCTACTTTCATTGATGAGTCACTTGTTACTCCTATATTCCGGGCTAATCCATCTTGATGTATGACACGCCAATCCTTTAGAAGCACCGTTTCAGTGATACACTAGTAATGTATTGATGTCTGAGTTATTAGGAATTTGGTAATAGTTCTCTTTTTTCTTCTTTTACTATAGTTACCAATTTGCTTTTGCCTTTTATAATTGTTGCCAACAGTTCACAAACACAACCATGCAACTATGATATGTGAAATCCTTTCCCTATTGTTATCCTTTTTGGTTTTAAATATTTTGTTATCTTTATTGATAATTATTGGAGATGTACTTGGCTTTGGTTAATGAAGAATCACTAGAAGATTTATTTTTTTAGCTTTCAGACGTTTTTTAATGAAATCAAAACACAATTTGGTGTATTCATATTGTTATTCATAGTGACGATACTCATGAATATTAGTTTTCATATTGATTATACTCATGAATATTAGTCTAACCAATTTTAGCAATTCACCAAACTCAATTTAGCAAGACATGAAATTCAATGGTATCCTTAACTAAACACAACAAAAAAAAATAAATAAAAAATAAAAAAAAAAAAAAAAAACTTCTTCCTGAAACTACTTAAGCACTTTTTATTCACAACCATTTTTCCTCACCATTTTTGGAAAGATGTTATCCTTACATCATGTCTCATTAATTGGTTGTCATAATCTGTTCTTAATGATCGGTATCCCTACTATGTCCTTTTCCTCATTCTCATCTATACAACCTTCCTCTACATGTATTTTGGTTCCATATACTTTGTACATAACCTTATACCTAGTCAAGATAAACTTTTTTCTTAATCATTCAAATGTGTCTTTGTGGTGTATCATCACTCTCAAAAAGGATATTGATGTTTCTCTCCTGATTTTATAGGTATTGTTTGTCCACTGACTTTTTGACTTTTTTTTCTATTACTCTATTCCATATGATACAACTATACATTCTAATAATGACATGTGTAGCCACCTTCTCACCACTGCCAATCCTTTTTCGTTAGCACCAAATGACTATGCCATAACTCGGATGTTTCTCCCACACCACTTTAAGTATATCAACATCATTCATAGCCTATTGATATTCTAACATGAGACCCATCTTCGATATATAATGATATAGTAGAGGTCATCCCAAATCCTTCCCAAGGCCACCTTCCCTGTTGGAAATAGTTCCATCTTAAAATGATTGAGCTATTGCTAGTATAAAATGTAGACATTCTACCCATAACCTTTCTCCTCATTGAATAAAGCTTTATTATCTTAGGTTTACTTCGTACATTCTTAGAAATATGGTTTGCACTCACTTATACATTAAATTTAACTCAGATACTTGCTTAAGCTGAGAAATGGATATCTCAAACATGAGACTAGATATTTGTGAATGGTCTGATAGTAGTCTAAAAACAAGTGACACAATATGCTCAACAAACCTCACTAGGATAAACCTGGTTATCATACTATGAAAGTGAATTTAAACCTAACTCGACCTCACAAACTAACTTGTAAAGTGAAGTTTGTACACCTATATACAACAATTTGACCATATATTTAATTGATGTGAGATTTTCAATATTTTTAATAAAACAAAAACAAAAACACATTTCAAAACACCTTATAAATGAACAAACCTATCTTCGGAATGGTTAGTGAAGTTTGTACACCTATATACAACAATTTAACCATATATTTAATTGATGTGAGATTTTCAACATTTTTAATGAAAGAAAAACAAAAACACATTTCAAAACACCTTATAAATGAACAAACCTACCTTTGAAATGGTTAGAGCAGGGCTCCACTGCTCCTTCAATATATCAAGGCAGATGCTTCCATTGCTATTTATGTTTGGGTGGAATACTTTCGTCCTAAATGCAACCTGAAAGATCCATCACCATACATATAAGTATGCACTAGAGAACAAATTATATGATGTTGATGACAACATACTACACATGTTCAAATGTACAAAAGGAATTTCGTAGTAAAAAATATTTCACCTAACCATGAAATACTAAATTAGCATTTTCAAAATAGTACATGCATAAATTTTATAAATTTTGAGGAAATGAAACAAAATAAGGGAAACACGTTCCATCATTTTTTAAAATAAACTTCATAACAATTCAAAATAGGTAACATATAAAACAATACATAAAGTAGACTCCTAAGTGATATACAAACCTTCGGTGGCTTGAAGGGATAATCTGGAGGGAAATGAATAGTCACTAGGAAAACACCTCCAGCATAAGGACTGTCTGGAGGACCCATAATAGTGGCTTGCCAATGAAACATGTCTTCAGCAACAGGACCTACAATGTTCGGACGTAGCACATTTCTTTTTTATTAAAATAGTGTATAAACACCTAAATGATAGTGCAACGAAATGAAAACGTGAAAATGTTAGTACCTAACAGTTTTATCCAATTATGTTTATCATCCAAAGACTCTATTAATCTTTTGCTTGTTCAGCAAACTCTTAAGTAGCCAATCAGATTTTATATAAGAGTTTAAATTATGACAACTATAATTTTACTTTTATTTTTTCAAAAGAATATCAAAGTAAAGAATATTTATTAGAATTAAGACCTTACTAACCTTACCCTCCAAATGATACTTTTACAATTGAAAAACTCAACATGTCACTCTTTGATTCGAGAACTTGATGACAAACCAACAAGGAACATGATCACGTTTGGAGCACACTCCACTAACATGTAAATTTCAACTAGCTACAGCTTCCTTCATTGCATAATTTTGTCATAAAACAAAACAGCAGCCAATAGATGCAGGAATTAATATTAACAGGAAATATTGAATACTGAATGAGATTTAAAACAATCATAAGGAGTGGTTGGGGAATATGTATCATATTCCCAGAACCTTGAAACATATGAAACAAACAACTGGTTTTGGTCCATATAGAAAATCAATTCAATATTCACACAAACCCCCGATTATTTCTCCTTCAGCATCATCATCCCACAATAAGTTCGCAGCTCATCACTGCAACACGTAACCAACCAAACACTGCTTTAATCTAAAACCAGCCCAGCCCAGACCAATCTCAAACAACATCCGCGATAACCAATTAAGCAAATCTCAACTAAAAACCAAACACAACTTTTAGTTGTAATTTTACAATATAGAAAAAAAAAATTCTACTAGATAAAAGGAATCAGTTTCTTCCTGACCAAACATAAATCTAAAACCATTAAGGCCAAACAAACACCAAATAATTGAACAAAAAACTAAAAACAAAAGGCAAAACATAAAAAAATGGGAGAAATATATACCGGCACTGCAAGAAGTTGGAGGATCCTTCTGCAAATCCTTAAGCTCCTTCAAAATTCGCTTCGACGCCATCGCGAAAACCTAAAGCAGATTGAAACAACAAATCGTATCAGATCAAAACGCAAAAACACGCGTGCTAAGAACATAGCATCGTACAAATATTTGCATACCTATAGAAAAAGCAAGAGAGATCCTCCTTCGGATTTGCAACGAATAACCCGAACAAGAGAGAGAGGGAGAGCGCGAGAAAAGGTGCGAGCAAGAATTGGAGAATGAGACGAGTTTTTATATAAATAAATAAATACCGTGTGTTCAGAATCGATTCACTTCTATGTGATTGGGTCTGTCTTATTTTTCTATGGTTCCAGATATTAATTATTGCTCCTATTTTATTTAAATTATTTATTGATTTCCAGAATGTCTCGTCATTGAGGGATCCTGTCGAGGGTCCTCCTGAAGGCATCCTGAAATGAGATTAACTGCATCTTTGAAAAGATTTTAAGTTTTTAGCCAATTTATTTAAATTTGCATACAATACAGTCATTTTTTTAATTTACTTTCAAGTGTAAAAATCTTTGTTATAATTTTAAATCACTGTTATTAAATTATTTAATAAATTTTTAATTAAATTAACCTCACTTAAGTTGAGGGTAAATGCGTTGCAGGATTTAATTCAATATAAGTACCTGGAATGGCTTTTATATATTTTTACATAAAACTTAATTTATAGGCTTTTAATTTTTATTTGTGTGCCAAGTGGATGGTGGCATTCGTGGAGCATAACTCCGCGTTATTTCTACGAAATACAAATGTGACCGCTCCAACTATAGGATAGCTGTTTATTTGTCTTTTTTAATTTTAATTTTTTATGTTTGGGCTTATTTTGTTAGAGCTCCCGGAAGAAGTTGAACTTTCGCCCCTACCTTATTTACAAGCAAAAAGTTCTGGGGTTGCTATCCACTTTTAGTTATCTAATCTAAAAATTATTGAATTTCATTATCTTTAAAATGATTAAATTTCATATCTTTAAAAATTTGTAATGCAGTTACATATAAATTCAAAATAAAATGATCAGTGACTTCCTTTAGTATTTAATCTAGTCCATTTATGATCTACAGTACTAAAATAATTCTATTATCTTTTTTTTTTTTGAGAAACTTCTTGAAACTTTTGTAAAAATATTTTAAAAATATTTTGTGAAAACAATTTTTGATAGAAAAAACAAGTAATCATCGTATCAATTAGCGTGCATGGCAATGTTAGAGAACAACATGAAAAGTCAACCTAAGAAATGAAATAAAAAAAAACTTTAGAAATAAGAATGATAAAAAGATAGAAAAAGAGATGAAGAGTTGAGAGAAATGTTTACTCAACTTATAAAACAAAAAGATGATAAACCTAAGAGCAAATATGCAGAATCACTACCTAAAAGGATAAGACATTGTGAGGACTTTTACTTTTTAAGTGAAGTGAGGATGTATAATGGTCATCTGATGATTATTATCAACACCCTCACCTAGGCATCATTTAGCCATGTATGCTTGTGTCAAGTGCTTTCTTCTTTGGATGTTTGTAGATTTTTCCGTTCAATAAAGTAGAGGTAGCGGAAGATATGCATTGACGTGCAATTTAAATGTATTTGAATCTGGAAATTCAATAAGCAACCTAGGTGAGTGATATGATCTTCACGGGATCAATATAATTTTAGACTTTTTTTTATAATTGTTATTTTATTAAGTAGTTAAATGGTCACATGGAAAAGTAAAAAAAAAAATTGTGAATCATTCATGTTCTCATGGTCGAAATATATATAGTGGGAAACAAAGACAACACTAGTGGGGATTAATTACTAGTTAGGATTAATGTGAAATTTAGAATGTCTTATAGAAACTCTTAATATTCGGTGAGACTTCTTTTTACTTTCAAATTACTTTTATTTTTATTTTTATTTTAGACTTATGGCAGGTACTCATGCTAAAGTTACTCCTCAGTTCAATACATGTCACAATTTGTTTATTGGTGATTTTGTTTCACAAATGGAGAGAAAATCAAAGGATAACTTCGAAGAAAGAAGTAGGAAAGAAAAGAAACAACAAAGATATAAATATAAAGAGATAATGTTTGATGAGTATTGGAAAAGGCATGCTATAATTGTGATGAGAGAGAGAGATGGAGAAAAAGAAAAATAGAGAGCCAATAGAAAAAAAAATAGTGAAGAAACAAAAATTAAAGAGAAGGAGTTGAGAGAAAAAGAAATTAAAGAGAGGGAATTAAGACAAAAATAAATTAAAGAGAAGGAGTTGAGAGAAAAACAAATTAAAGAGAGGGAGTTAAGACAAAAATAAATTAAAGAGAAGGAGTTGAGAGAAAAAGAAATTATAGAGAATGAGTTGAGAGGAAAAGAATTCAAAGAAAAAAATACAAAAGAAAATAGAAAAGGAGAAATAAATGAAAAAAGTGATCAATAAAGAGGAGGGAATAAATAATTATATATATGTCTTTTATGATTGTGCAAATATTGTTGTTTCCTCCATTCAATAATGTGAGGAAGAGTTTTTCATGAGAAGTCTCAACAACACGTCATTTGGTATCAATCACTCAATATTGTTTGCTAGGATTCTAGTTTTGGAATGGAAAATTAATAAAAGGATAATCTTTGATCATGGTATTGTATTTCTCTTAGAGGAAGCGTACTCATGACATTTGAGGACAAAAGTCTTTGAAGAATGAGGGGATGATGTGATCTTCATGGGATCAACATAATTTTTTCTTTCTTTATAATTTTTATTCTATGTTTAATTAAGTAGTTGAATGGTCATATGAGAAGATAAAAAAACCTGTGAATCATTCATGTTCTCATCGTGGAAAATAATGATGTGTATAGTGGGAAATAAAAGCAACACTGTTAGCACTGAGGCTTGCTAAGAGATTTGATGAAGCCAACATTGTGATGAAGTCAACATGGATCAAAGCTTGCAAAGTGGATTGCTTGAAGCCATCATTGAGCTTGGTGGGAGTTTTGGTCTTGGATTTAGGTTGGGTGTGTGTGAGTGTGATTTTGGTTCAAAACCATGAGTTGCATGGGATATCACTCAAAGTAAGCTCTAAAATTTACTTTTCTTAACAAATAAATAAGTGGTTCTAAAATGAGGATTAACAAATTTTGAAAAACATATTTTTAAAGAGTAAATCAGTTAACTATTTTTCAAAAATCAACTTATTGGATTTTTTTGTGTTACAGAAAAATCAATCGATTGAGTTTTTAACAGATTTAAAAGCCAATTTTCTTATAAAATGGTAGCGCGCAATTTGTGACATATGAAAAATATACCTAAGACATTTGATTGATCAATTGTGATTTTCTGAGAAAGAAAAACATGCATACACTTTGAGAACTTGTGACATTCAATTTACTTCAAGAAAATCCTCAAGAACTTTAATCTTGGAGCCTCTCATTGAGATGTTTAATTCTGAACAGCCAAGGGAGTGGAGAGTGACTAGGAATCTTTCTTTGGATAATGTCATTGGTCAAGTGCAGAAGGGAGTATCAACTAGAAGATCATTGAATCATTTTTGTGAGCACATGGCATTTGTATCTCAAGTTGAACCCAAAATAGTGACTGAAGCACTAGAGGACAACAATTGGATAAATGCAATGCATGAGGAGCTGAATCAGTTTGCTAGAAATGAAGTCTGGACTCCTGTCCCTAGATCAAAAAAGATGAATGTGATTAGAACCAAGTGGGCTTTCAAGAACAAGGAGTCATTGTCAGGAATAAAGCTCGATTGGTTGCAAAGGGCTACAACCAAGAAGAGGGAGTAGACTTTTGAGAAACTTATGCACCCGTGGCTAGATTGGAGGTAGTAAGGCTACTATTGGCATATGCTTGCATGAATGGATTCAAATTACACCAAATAGATGTCAAGAGTGTCTTCCTTAATGGATACATTGATGAAGAGGTTTATGTGAGTGAACCACTTGGGTTTGAGGATCATAAATATCTAGATCATGTTTTCAAGCTCAAGAAAGCCTTGTATGGTTTAAAGCTAGCACCTCGGTAATGGTATGAGAGGTTGAGTAATTTTTTGCTTTCTCAAGGCTATGAGAGAGGAAAATAGATAAGACTTTATTCATTAAGAAAGCATGCAATGATATTATCCTTGTACAAGTTTATGTTGATGACATTATATTTGGATTCACTAATGAAAGTTTTTGTGAGCAGTTTGTTAAAGCCATGCAAGTAGAATTTGAGATGTCAATGATGGGAGAACTTAATTATTTACTAGGACTGCAGATCAACCAATTCCAGCATGGAACTTTTCTTAGTCAAGCCAAGTATTGTAGACAATTGTTGGAGAAATTTGATATGGAGAACTACAAGGAGGCTGCTACACCTATTGCCAATGGATGCTATTTGGATGTTGATGGGAAAGGAGCTAATGTTGATCAAACAAAAATACAAAAGGCTTATAGGATCACTTCTTTATCTTACTGCAAGCAGACCAGATATCATGTTCAACGTGTGTCTATGTGCAAGATACCAAGCCAATCCTAAAGAGTCACATTACATGACAGCAAAGAGATTTCTGAAATATCTTAAAGGAATTGTTGATGTTGGGCTATGGTATCCTAGTGAAGTGTCTTTAAATTTAATTGATTATTTTGATTTAGATTTTGCAGGCTACAAAATTGATAGAAAAAGCACTAGTGGAACATGTCACCTACTTTGATGGAGGAGCTCCTAGGTTCCTTAGCTACTTGCGCAAACTTCAATGGAATTTGAGCATGATAAAACCTTGAAGCACCGAATAGAAGAAGTGGATGAAACTCCTCATGATGTGGAAGCCATGGAAATGCAAGGAAGGAAGCATGCAAGGAAGTTGATGGTGAAGTAGATGGTGAAAGCCTTGAAGGAGGTTGGACCAACCTTCAAGAGAGAGTGCTCCTAGCTTCTAAGAGAAGAAACTTAATGTGAAACTTGAGGCAATGTGCTGAAAATTTGGCAGCATATCATTACTCAAAATCAAGCTTACAAGAGAGGTTCCTAAACCTCTTATTTATAGGAAAAAGAAGAAGAGCTAATAGCTTCCTAGCAAGCTAAAGTAGTGCAAGATACCTACGTAGTGCGTAGGAGAAGATAGGGTTAGAAACCCTAGCTTGCCTTGCAAGCTACCTAAGTAGTGTGTAGGAGAAGCTAGGGTTAGAAACCCTAGCTTGCCTTACAAGCTCCCTAAGTAGTGTGTAGGAAAAGCTAGGGTTAGGGTAACCTAGCTTGTGGAGCAAGCTTCTCCCAAACCCTAGCGCCTCATTCTCCTCCAATGAGAAGGCACCACATGGCATAACTTCTAGATTCTTCCAAAACCCTAACCTAGGTGCCTTTACAAACCTTAAGGCACCTAGAGTTATTTACAAAAATCAAATTTCCCTATTCTAATTTTTTACAATTTTGTTAAAAGATCCCCAAAGCTCAAAACAATAAGCATTTTGATCTGCACAGGTGCCTCTGACTCTTAACTGGCTTCAAGGTGTCGGAGTACATCTCTAATGATTGGGCCTTTCCTGGGCCTCCGTCCATCATACTTGGATCCAGTTTGATATCATGGCATAGTAAGAAGCAAGCTTGTGTGGCTTTATCAACAACAGAAGAAGAATACATAGTTGCTGGAAGTTGTTGTGCTCAAAGCCTTTAGATTAAACAACAACTAAGTGACTTTGCTCTAGTTCTTTCTAAAATTCCTTTACTTTGTGACAATACCAGTGCAATAAACCTAACAAAGAACCCAATGCAACATTCCAGAACAAAGCACATTGAAATATGCCACCACTTCGTATGAGATCATGTGAATAATGGTGACAACGTAATTCAATTTGTTGGTCTGAGAATCAATTGGTTGATTTATTCACTAAGCCCATTAATAAAGAAAGATTTAATTTTCTTAAAAATGAGTTGGACATAATTGATTTTAAATGTGTTTATTAAATCAACTCATGCACTTTTGGTCCTTAGTTTAGTTTATGTAAAACTGGTATGATTTTTAATTGAGTCAACAGATTCAATTAACTGATCTTTGACTACTTTACACTATAGCTGATTGAAAATCTGCTTCTGATTAATTACTGTTTAATTTATTGACATGTGCGAGGCTGAACGATGGTTCTGATTCAAGTCTATACAATTAATTGATATGTGCAAGACTGAAATATTGGGAAGGAAATGGCTTTGCAGCATATTGCTTTGTCAAATAAGAATATTTGAATGAGCTGAGACATTCAAAGCATGAAGATGGCATGTGAGGAGTGATAACGTACATAGTGCGACTTGTCATCAATTTACTGGAAGTCAACGAGTCAAAAGCTGCAAGAATTTCTAAAGCTAAGTAATTTCTGTTTTAGTTTATTGTTCGTAGAATCTCAACAAACTGAAAAACTATTTCTGTGTTGTCAATCAATGTTTGGCATGCGCTTGATTTTCTTTGCTTTATTTTTCTTTATATATTGCATCAACATGCATTCAAACTCACACAAAAGCACTACATAATTGTATACATTGCCACTCTCGATCCAAACATTTATCCACTTCAGAAAATCATCAAACTCTTCCTTCCATGGCTTTATCTTCCAACCCAAAGAAGCGAACAAAAAGAGCTTGTGTGAAGAATGTCGAGCCAGCTAACACCAGCGAAGCTGGATATCTAGAGAAATGGTTCTCAGGGAACTAAGAAAGCATTGATAAGTACTATCATGAGTATAGTAGGAAGGCAATAATTAGTCCAAAGTTCATAATGATGCAATGGCTGAAGGAGGAGAAACTTGACGAATAAAGGACCTCTAAAATTTCAAAGGCTTGATAGGTTTGTCAAGTTGTCTGGAAACACTTATCCAGATCTAAAACAATCATGAAATTTTGACCGAGACATTTTTGAGTTCTATTGATGGAAAATGACAAGAATTCCACCAGAAAACATGTGGGCATGTTTCAGGTGCAAAACCAAGTCATAATGGCTTGGTTTTCCACTAGTTCTACTTTGGTGGGTTTTGTGACAGAATTAGCCATGAAATTTTGACCTGAACATTTATGAGTTGTATTGATAGAAAATGACAAGAACTACACCAGAAACATTGTGGGTATGTTTCGGGTGCGAAACCAAGTCATCATGGCTTGGTTTTCAACTTTTCCTACTTTGGTGATTTTCATGTCTGAAACAATCATGAAGTTTAACCAAAACATTTTTTAGAAATACTGATGAAAAACAATAAGAACTGCACCAGGAACAATGTGGGCATGTTTCGGGTATAAAACCAAGTCATTATGGCTTGGTTTTCAACATTTTATGCTTAAGTGGTTTTTGTTCCTGAAATAGTCATGAAATTTTCAACAAAACATTTTTGAGCAGTACTGATGGAACACGATAAGAACTACACCAAAGATAGTAAGGGCATGTTTCGGGTGCAAAACCAAGACATCATGACTTGGTTTTCAAATTTTTCTGCTTTGGTTGTTTTCGTGCTTGGAACAGTCATGAAATTTTGAAGAAACATTTTTTAACAGTACTGATGGAAAATGATATGAACTGCACCAAAAACAATGTGGGTATGTTTCAGGTGCAAAAACAAGTCATCATGGCTTGGTTTGCAAGTTTTCCTGCTTTGGTGGTTTTCATTCCTGAATCAGTCTTGAAAGTTTGACCGAAACATTTTTGGGCCAAACTAATAGAAAATGATAAGAACTGAACTAGAAATTATATGGGCATGTTTCGGGTGCAAAACCAAGTAATCATGGCTTTGTTTTCAACTATTTCTGATTTGGTGGTTTTCGTGCCTGAAACATCCATGAAATTTTGACCGAAACATTTTTGAGTCGTACTAATGAAAAATGATTAGAATTGCACCAAAAACAATGTGGGTATGTTTTAGGTGCAAAACCAAGTCATCATGATTGGTTTTCAACTTTTGCTGCACTAGTAGAAAAACCACATTTTATAGCACTTCTGGAGGGCATACAACGTCGGTTCTGGAACCGCCATAGAATCAAGCATTGTAGAAAGTATTTGACATATTACGGCGGTCATAAAACCACTATAGTATATATGAGATACCACTATGATTCTTAACAAACCGCTATAAGAAATCCAAAAACATAGCTTATTTAAACCAGGGAGGACCTATTACAATAGTTGTTTAGGGGCAGCCGTAGTAATAGGTGTACATACTATGGCTGCTTTGACCTTAACTACCGTAGTATGTCCACTTTTTTTTTTTTAATATGCAGCAACGAATAGTTGCTACCCAAAACCTACATATACTCATATATTCCCAAGTAGATTATAGAATCAGTCCCAAAAGTATGCATTATAAAAAGAATACCAAAAATTATTTTACATTACATGTGCAAGAGTCTCAAAAGTATACATTGTACCAAGCTTACAAGACATTAATTTACATCTACAAGTCATATATTATACATTATACATTAATTCACATCTACAAGTCAGTATAAGTATTTACTTCTCATTGAAATGAAGTAGCCCATTCTTTTTAAATTTCTTGTATGGAGTTATTGTCCAGTGACTCGGGATGTTGAAAAAGCTGAAACAGGAAGACAGTGTTATTAGTCATCATCATATGAAAGTCACCATAATTTTATCTAATTTGAACACTTTCATACCTGGTCCCAAGAGTTAGTGATACTGATGCGGACTATGGTCTTCATCCAATGCATGACGTAATATCCACATTGCCAACTTCCTTGTTGCTTGTTGTACTACAATTTCATCAAAGTTAAATTTAAACAAGTCCAAAACAAATTTAATAGGTTCAATTAAAAATTAAATACCTTAAAATATATCCAACGTAGGCTCTGGGATGTGGATGTAGATCTCCCGCCAAATACATTATAAACATTAATTACACTAAAATCGAAGATGATTAGTAACTTGCATATTATACAAACAAGAGTGATGTATTATTAAAGCTAATTAAACCATACCCTTGTACTACTTGTTTCATATTTGAACTTGACTTCTAATGTAGTGAACAAAACCAACCCACAGTATTATCTGCGGGACAAATAATCATTAGTTGCCAATGGGTCCTAAAATAGTCAATCGATTACTCGTGTCATTAAAATTACTTAAGACCAAAATATAAAGAAGTGTAACTTACAAATGAATAACAGGGGTAAAGTAAATCCTCTTTCTGGATTCTTGAATCCATCTTTGTATATAAGTCTGCAGTCCATTTTCTTATTTCCAAACCTTTGTATACTTAGTGGCTCAAAGAATCCATAAATATCAAGATTCCTTATGTTATAAACTAAATTATTTATGTACCTGCATTGATAATATACATTTTAATCAATAAAAATATAATTCTTAAAAAAATTTAAAAATGTGGAAATTTAAAGTATACTAACTTCATCCATAATTGAATGACTGCAATGTTAAGCATCTGGTTTCCTTGGATGATTTCAAACACGTCTTGCATGGATATGTACAATGGTATACCACCTTTGTCCACACCAAATATTGTCTCATCCCAACAAATGGCACAAGGTGAATCAAACATGTCGTGGGAATTCGAAGCAACTCTTGAATTGGATTCACACTTGTCTGGAGTTGCTCGGGTGGCTGGGTCTCAAGAATTAAACCACCAAGATTTGGTGATTTCTGATACCTTCCACAGTTCTGTAACCAAAATAATAAAATGTATTAATTTGAACAACATTAAGTGTAAGTTTAAATAACATGAAGAGAAATGATGATAATATACCTGATGCTATTTTAGAAATGGCCTTCTTGAGATGTGTAGGCCACACAATAAATGTACCAAGTGCCTGCCCCACAAATCTAACCTCTGATGTGGGCATTGGAACCTCGACATCTGCATGCCTAACTTCTTCGACGACCACTCTAGAAAAATCCTATCCAAGTGGCAGTGTGTGGATCGTCGAACCTGTACCATGCACTCTCCCAATCGCTACCAAACGAGGAGGATCTCTAACAAACAACTTACACCGACATGAAATATCAGTGAAGTTGTAACAAAGTTCCCTTTTTCAATCAGTTCCAAAACCCCGAGGCTCGAGCCCTCAATCATATTTTAGGGGGATCTTTGCCGTTGATCCTAGCAATGAAGAAAGATGATCTTCCTTTAGCTAAACCCAAATCCCTAAAGGGGGCCAAATACCTCCGATCTCTACCGTAGGTGCCAAAGAAGAATGAGAAGAAGCCCGAAAAAAAGCAAAAAGGAACATAATCTTTGATACGATGAACGGAATAGAACCATATCGAGGTCCTAATTGTACGACTTTGGTATAATGTCCTTCCAACTAGCAAACAAAACTAGACTAATCAGTGTAGGAGAAGTTGAAATGGAAGCAGTGAAGGCAGAAGGTCGCAAATCGCCACTCATCCGGATTGTTCTTCTTGGATTGGTTTCCCCTTTGCAGTGTCTGTGTCCTCCTCGTCCTCGTCCTCAGCATCACAACTACCCTTTGTGCTAACTCTCCCACATGTAGGTAATACTATATCTTGCTGCATGGGAGTGTGCTACTGTGAGATGCCCATGGATTCGAGCGTCTGCTCAAATTCTCATCTTAGTTCCTCTCTTAGTTCTCGTTTTAATTGTTCCCCATCTGAGCTAGTTGCTCGTTCGTGGCTAGAGTCGCATATAAGGAAGACCGGGGTGCTGATCCAAAATACTGTCTCACCTCCACACCAAACCTAGCAGCTCGGACACGACCGGGGTGCTCTTTGGTGCCAATAGCTGCCGTTAATATATCTTCTCTTCCTTGGCTCACAAAACTTCCTTGTGAGCTCTACAGAACCAGGTAATCCTGTCAAAAGTAATACAATATATGTCAACATTAAATACTAAAAACAAAACATTATTTGGTAATGAATTTATTAACATTAACTTACAATCCGATGGGCAATCTCCTGTGACTTTGTAGATGTCATTTGCTCTCCCTGTTTAATTCTCGCCAACTTCCATTTCTCATGTCGACTAGTGTCAACGCCCAATTTCGTCCGAGTGAAAATAAATTGTTTCTGATCAATTCTTGAAAAAAAAAAGTTTCTTAAATTGCTTTCGATTTTCTTTTGTTTTTTATTATTTTGTTTTCTTTTCTTTTGTTTTTAGAAATATATTGTTGAACATTAGACGGTTCAAAGTCCCTTTAGAGCATCAAATCATTTGATAAAGTTTTGATGATAACAAAACTGAAGTATATATTTATATTTGATGACTTATATACTGTTGGAAACTGTTTTGGCTGAAATACAAGAGGGGGGGTGAATTGGATTTCAAAACTTTTTGGAAACAATTCAATATTTTTCAGTAAAATACAATTCTGTTTTACAGACTGGATCTTTATCTG
>Ga0123340_1002035_pt1 | contig 17784 bp, 6 predicted proteins | sample SirMexnodulemix_FD_89961 | JGI IMG/M metagenome (GOLD analysis project Ga0123340, IMG submission 89961) | Root nodule microbial communities of legume samples collected from Mexico - Siratro Mexico nodule mix | ecosystem: Host-associated > Plants > Roots > Nodule | place: Mexico: Nepantla... | reverse complement strand
TTTTTTTTTTTTATTTTTTTTTTTTTTTTTTTTTTATTTTTTTTATTTATTTTTTTTAATTTTTTTTTTTTTTTTTTTTTTTTTTTTTTTTTTTTTTTTTTTTTTACATTGGTGATAATCTTTTTTATTTTTATTTTGTAGGTTTTATATGTTGATAAGAGTACTTCTACAGTAACTTTCTTATTTTGCATAATAGAGTAGAGATAATGAAATATTTAATAAAGAGACATTACCCGAGTCAAAGAGTTGTCACTTTAATATATAATCAAATTAAAAAAAATAATTTGTTTACAAGAAAAGTGAAAATCTCATTATATGTCACTATAAATAATTATCTTAAATCATACGAATTATTAGACAACAATATAAGTCAATTTTATATCACCATTAAATTATTAAATAGAAAATTAAAAACGAATGGAAATAAAACAGTCTGGTGTAAAATAAAAGATAAATAAAAATATATTAAGTATAGAACAGAAACAATTATTGGATCTCGATCGTGACTTTAAATTTCCCTTTTGACATAAAAATTTTAAATTTTCTTCCTCCATCCTTCCTCTCGGGTAAATACATTTTTTTTCGTTGTATTTTCCTTTACCAGACAAAGAAAAATAGGGTTAAACTGAGAAGTGTTGTAATTTTTTAAGTTTGTACATAACTTTTAAGTAGTTACATATAGCTATTATATAACTTTAAAAAAAACAGTTCATGTACTCAATGTAAATTAATCATTATTATCTAATTATAACTTAATATACAAGATAGTAATTATTTTAAAACGTATACCTATTATGATTTCTAATTAAAAAAAAAAAAAACTAGTTCATACTACTTTGTATTTAACGATTATGAGCACAGCAAGTAAACTAATTCAACCTATTCTATCTTTGTTTCAATATAAAATTTATTGATAAGATTAATTTTGTTTAACTTTAAAAGCAAGCAACACCCTCGTCTTATTAATTATTAATTTACTTGCGGTGGTTACGTTCGTCTGTTTTATTTTTTGTGTAGTATTGTACTACTATACCAAATGGATATAATTATGAATTCATTAGTTATTTTCATATTTTCAAATATTTAGACTACTATTTTTTCCGAATATCTCTCTGTCAAATTGTTTTCTCAAATTAGTTATTTTAATCTCATCATAAATCTCAACCATCTTTCTACGTATACTTCGATTTATTTCTTTAATATTAAAAAACATGCTGTTTATACTCTTCTATTCATTTATTTGAATTAATTAATTATATTTCTTCTGTAATTTTATTTTTTGTAAATTAAATCAACACTCTGTACACACGTAGTCCTGCTCAATCCTTTTCAATAAATAAATAAGGACCCTACCTAACGTTTTCTTATCTTTGAAAAAAAAACATTTCCTTTTTAAACAATAACCTACAGGTTTTTTTATTTCCAAAAATGAAGAAAATCATTTTAATATTTTTAAATATCCTTGTTGAGAACTTAGAACTTTATTTGTAGTAACATTTTGAGAGGTAAAAATCATTTTAAAATTATACTTACTCAAATTAGAATAAGTGTTTTATAATTGACGGATGTATTATGGTTGGATTTGTACAATACTTGTATTAATACAATTAGACATTCCAATTGAGTGTGTTGCTTTGTTTTGCATGATATTAATAGATGAATGAAGAATACCTTGATGAACAATAGTAAAGAATACATTGATGAACAAAAGCTAACATATGGGAAATGAATAGGTTATTCTAAATAGGATGAAGACTGGGTTTACTTTTATCACATCTGAGAGTCACTTTATTTGAGTTTAAAAGATAAAGTTTAAATTAAATGAGAATAAAAATAATTTTAGAAAATAGTATAATAATTTTTAGAACATTTTATCCGTTATTTATTGTAATTTTTTTTATTCTCTAAATTCATGAATTGTCTATATCTATCCAAGTTATGGGTTGATTATTCATCTTTTTCTTAATTAATTGTAGTGCATGGACGGTGATAATGTGTAAATCAAGTTTATCCGACATGTTACTATCATAGTCTCAAAATGGTAAACCCTAAACTCACCTCATTGTTCACATGTTAGGTGACTTCATTTTTTTTTTTCTACCTCTAATCCTTCGACCAATTTTTCTAGAACTAGCAAAAACTACATTAAAATATGTGCAAAGATAATGAAAACTGAAATTAAATGTTAAACAACTTATTCAAAACTCGTCAAAACTACAAAACTTTATTTTACTAAATCAACTATTTATCAAATTAAAAAGAAAAAAACATTATAATAATTTCAATTTAAAATGTTAAAAAGAAGAGTAAATGGATTACCATTATGAAGAGCACACTTGGGCAGAGTGGAAGTGAGAAGTGACACCGGTGTTTGGGCTTAAGAGATCAAACCATGGTGGAACATTGCGTATTTGAGTACAGATTGTTGAATTAAAATTTAAATTTAATACACACAACACTTGCATTATTGGAGGATTTTTGAATATAGTAACCATGTAAAAAGCATCACAACACAAAGGAGATATTTTATTGTCCAAACCTATCTTAAATGCAAAAATGACTAAATCTTATGTCGTATCCCACACGTCCTTTTCTTGAAAAGAAACTCGTTTATTTTTTTTATCTTAATGGAAAAAAATCTACACTGATTATTCAGATCCCTAACTTCTCCGTGTCATATACGTGTGTAATGAAGCTATTACGTGCATGCTTTCCCTTGCAAAATCGATATTAAAGGGCCACGCACACAAGTTTCCGTTTTCAGGAAGCATATGTATACTTTGTTTTTTCTTTACGATCCTTCTTCATTTGGGTTTGTGACAACGCTATTATTTGGTTTTTTTCTAACCAATATTTATTCAGATGTTTTCATCCGAAAAAAGATTTCAAAAATATATGGATATCGTCTTTTTGAGTTGTTTATGGAATGGAACTATCGGTATGATCCTCTCGATTTTTCTTCTTTGTTGGCGTGCCTAGAGGAAGGACAGGTAGCGTTGGGGCATGCTTGAAAAAGATTGAGCAAGGGTGGCTTTAAATAATTTATCTATAATATTTTATAATTATAAAGGAATTTTTTTAGTGTACGCATTTAATGCTTTATTTTTTTATTATATTTAAATTAAAAATTTGTTCAAATATTAAAATGACTGTCATGTAATCATCTATTATTTAAAAAAAAAAGATCATTATTAATATTATATAAAGATGCGAAGTCTCTTTTTCATTAGTAAAAATAAAGAAAGGTTTATAAGACTAAGCAGTTAGTTCTCTTAATTAAGAAAATACTTAAGTTTAAATAAGACTTACTAACAATTAAAAAATCCTTCCTTTTAATTTCCTTGATATTTCTACTCTAGTTTATACTCTTATAAATTTTGTGCAAAAATTTAAATTTGTATCAAAAAAGTTGTTTTCGCAATTTAAAATCATGTCTTCGTGGCTAACTCTATGTTTAGTAAAGTAAAAAAAAAAATAAAAAATAACGGAAATGAGAAAATTGAAAAATTTATTGCATTAAAAACACTTTTTGGATGATCAATATAAACAAGTTCTCTATATATTTGTACTAAAATAAATAATGTGTTACTTGGGTTACTTGTGAGTCTCTATTAGAAATAAATACATTTATCTGAGTAAGAATGAAAATAATATGAATGTAAGGACATGTATACTTTTATGAATATGATTACAGAATTCTGATGATGATGAGATAATCATTGTGTTTTAAATTATATTTTAAATGTTATAAAATAGAAAGTTAAATAATTAATTTTTTAATTTTATTTTAAAATATCATTACCTATTCAAAATTCCATTCATTTGAATTTTCTCTAACTTTCCATATTATTAGAGGGTCCTTTTTTAAGCTGCAAATGGATAATTGAAAAAAAAAAAAAAAGTCTAACTCAATAAAGTAACTACAGTCGTTTTTAAGGGTTTTTTTCCCTTGATTTTTCCAGGTATGTAATGTTGTTGTCAACTGAGTATTAATGAAGTCATATATGGAGTAATATGTGTAACTTTATATTTGATACCATGCTTATTTATTCTTACGGCAGTGTGTTTTAGTTAGAAAAGATTATTTATGATTGTGTAATTGTTAACATGTGGTCCAAGGACTATTGTTATTAAAAAAAAATAGAGATATGAATAAATCAAATTGATCATGTCAAATATTTTTTTACAAACAATAACAATTCAAAATAAATACAAAAAATTGTTAGTGGAAAATATGTTAGAAAAAGTTTGAGTTGAGACACGCATATCATTATTTTTAATATTTTAAAAAGAGAACCTAATATAAGAACTTTTGTAAAAATTATTTGGGTTGTTATAATTTGTTCTTTTAGATATCTTATATTTATAAGTAAAAGAAAGATTAGTAATAAATTTGGTTTAAAATATAATAAATACAGTAACATTCACTTGTAAGAGATGAAAATATCTAGTAGTGATACTAAAAGAGGTCTCTTTCTCTTACCTACTCTTAAAGTTATTGGTATTCAATAAATTAATAAATAAATATAAAAAATAATTCAATAAATAAATATAAAGAGAGTTACACTAAGTTGTAAGAGAGTTGTTAATAAAATGTAGTTAAACATATTATTAGAGATTTTAATTATATGATTGTAAGATGTTACAATTTTACATATTATTTACTATTAAAATTTAAATTTCGGTATAATCACTCATTGTACAACAATCACGAAAACGTTAGATCCTCATTTTATTCATACTGTCCACATCAAATGTAAATCTTATTGAGGGAATGAATTTAATTCAAATTGAGTCGAAATAAAATATAATCTTAATTAATAATTAATGCGATTAAATTTTTCTGTTGTCATTTGTACTACTATCTAATTAAAATATGTAATTAAATTTCACCTTATTATTTTTTAACTTTACAACACACCTTCTCTTTAAATTAAATCTTAATTAAAACTCAAATCACAAATTCAATTAAAAATTAATTATCTTCTTCAATTAAATCCACAAAACTATCATCACAATAACACAATTTGTGTAGAAAGTAAAATTTATGATCCCACCATTTTCAATTTTTCATTTGTAACATTTTTAGTAAATAATAAATGCATGTAATTATTATATATGAAATATTTTAAATACTTACGCTATCCTTCATCATTACACTTTCATGTTTTGAGACTCTTAAATTATATTAACAACAATGCAATAATAAAAGGTTGTTTAGAAGTATTTTGAATCACATATGTACATTTTTCTTAAAGAAGATTTTTATATTTAAGATATTTTAATTTGTGATATATATATATATATATATATATATATAATTAAAACCTTAAATTCTTTATTACTTAACTAATTTAATAAATAATTAGCTTAACACCATACATTATTAAAATTAATTTAATAGTTAAAATATTAAAAATTAATAAAAAATTGTATTTATGATATATTTTAAAAGTGATATAATACAATGAGTTGAGATAATGGTTAGATATGATATACTCGTACATAATTCATATTCCATTTTTATCCTGTACAGAAACTTGTACCAACAGTATCCAATAAATTGGGAAAATTTGTGAGGGGAAAAATATTTCGAGACTGCAATTTATTGTTCTTGGTTCTTACACTAATTAAAATAAAACGTCTTTTTTCTAATCACTTTCGGAAAGGGATTTTCATGGAAAGCAAATATGCTAGCCATCTTAGAGACAATGAGGATTGGATTTTATCATCTCTTTAAGTTAATGTTTCTATTCAATCTCATCCCCATAGTTTAACATACGTCACAGACTCATGCATTCCCTTTTCTTTCTAACTGAAGTTTTGTGTTTTGTCATTTGTATTTTTCCACGTAAAGCTGAACTGAGGATTCACATTATATTATGTGTGTTTGGTCATGGGAGTTGTAAGAAAGTAGAAAACACCAAAGTAAGTTAGTAACACACAGATTTTGGATAAGGATCAGAGAGGAACAATCTGTTTGGTCAACGATGGATAACTTTTTATAAAAAGCAAAAAAAAAGTTAGGTTTGGGCAAGCTAAAAGGTGTTTGGAAGGATATTTTTTTTTTTTCTTTCAATGAGTTGTCACGTTATTATTGTATTTTCTTAATATGATGATGTATATATTGACTACGAACAAGCAAAATATCTTTAAGGTTGTAATAAACCAGAATTAAAACTCTCTTTAAGAGAAACTCTGAAAAGTAGAAAGTTAAACAACGCTCACAGATCACGGCCATTCAAAACTTTCTACACAAACTAAGATTTTTCCAATTTTTCGTGCTGAAAAAGTTTCAATCCAAGAAGTGGTTCTAGAAATTCTTACATTTGACATTACCACTATTAATATGTTGTCGTCAATTTGAATTTAAACTGATGTGTTTTTTCTCAGTTTGAGTGAAAGTCAAACCATATTAAATCAAACTTCTAGTTGAATATTTATGTCAAAACAATAAAAAAAAAAATGAAGTTACAGTAAGAGATGATATTGACAGTAAATTATGTAAACGTTATACTATTTATCAATATATTTTTATGAAACTAATTTATGTATCTTTATATCACACAAATTAATTATTTTATTTCATCTTTCTCTGTTGTATAATTTGTTGTGTAAAAAATGTGTAATATAATTTTTCGTTGCAGAAATATCTTCATTATGTATAGTCCAAAAACTATAATGTTTAAAACTGAAACTATGACCTCAACAAGTATTTTATTTGTGACGACTCTTGCGTGTATCATCTAATCCAAGCTTTTAATTCAAAACTTAATGAATGATAAATCAAATTTAAAACTTTTGGGTTACAAACTATTTACAATAATGCACTATACAAATACTTGCTTAAGATTTTGAAAGTTTTTATATTGAAAATAATTATTTTTAGAATAAAAAATTGGTTAATAAAATAATTAAAAGTATATAATTAATAAACTTTTAAAATATAAAAAAATCACATCTTACAAAATTAAGATTGCGTAAAAAAATGTTTTTTAAAATTATTTTGTGTTGGTAAAAGTTTCCGTATATTTAATTATAATTATTCTCGAAAGTGACTTTAAGTTATTTAAAATAAATATGAAAAAAAAATTCTTAAAAAAGTTACAATAAAGGAGAATAAAAACTACTTTTATGCAATGGTTTAAGTCTCATGGCTCACGTAAATGACGCAAGTCATATATACCTAAGAGTAAGACAATCTGTCCTGTTCAAATGTTAGGTTTAGATATATTTTTAATCCTTTATATTGGAAACATTATTTTCTTTTGTTTTTTAATTAGTTATTTTTTAGTAAATTTATTTTGTAAAATTTATTTTCAGTTAGATGATATAGTGACGCTATGATGTGATCAATCATGTTATTAAAATTTTAATTATGAATTTTAAGATGTGGTAATCGAGTATAGAAGAAGGTTGGTATCGAAGGAGGAATGTTACGAGTTAGCAAGTTTAATTTCGTAAAAATATGTTGGTTGATAGTGAAATTACACCTTTAATCAATATTTTGAAATGGTAAGTAGATAATCATTTGCTACATTATTAATGTTACTAGCGAGTCTAATTTCAGAAATTAAAAATAACATTTTACAAAATTAGATGACCAAAATTTGTTAGTTTGAGGACCAAGACATGAAATGTCCCGATCTTTTAAAACTAAAAGCATAATTTTATTACATAATGTATTTTTTAAACATTTTTCACATTGTTTCAACATTTGTAAAAACAGTTAGTAATGTTATCTAATTCTAAAAACTAAAAATAACATTTACCAAATTTAAGAAGCTAAAAAATAATATTTTTAATTGATGACTAAACCTAACATTATCCTCAAATTGGTAGACTAAAAATACATTTAAGCTTTTATAATTTTTTTTATAAACTATGCCAAATATACATCACAAATGTTGAATAAATATATTTTTTATCATATTATCAATGTTATAAATATTGTATAATTTTACAAGCTAAAAATAACCCTTTTCAAAATGAGATAACTAACTTTAAAAAAAATAAAATACAAAAAATAATACCGCTAATTTAGAAAACTAAAAACATATTTTTATTACATAATATATTTTTGAATACTTGTTCACATTATAATCTAACATTAAAAAAAAAAACACCGTACATTATAAATTACTTATATTACATAAACAAATGAAATGTAATTCCTGTATAAAAAAAACAAAATCACCTTTTTAGTAAAATAAAATTGAAATTAGGGTTCTGATCAACAGATTTTGGTTGCGATTACCATGGTAATAAAGTAATGTGAACAACAGTGGAACAATGTATCTAGAAGCATATGTAAACACCATCGTCCTCGTAGGCTGCTGGTAGCTTGCGTGGCTTTAATGGTCCTGCTGTGACGGCTAGAGTTCCTCATACTTCATATTTGGCGCGCTTGACTTAAATGCTCTCTACATTTTCTTTTATGAAAAATAACTTTATTTCAATCAGAATTTTTTTTTTAATTTTTTTCTTAAGCGTCACAGAATTTTTGAACATATAAAGCAACAGTTAAATCAACGGATAAAACTAACTTATTTTTTATTTTTAATAAATTGATATCCTTAAGATCGTTAAATATTGTTTGTTTTATTATTTAATTATTCTTCCACGATTTTGTCATAAAAGAAATTCTTATAAATTATTCTTAACTTCAATTATTGAAAGATATAAAACGTTTCATTAGAACTGGTCAAAGAGTCTAGGGACATTGCTTTGTCTAGCTCTTGTTAGTTATATACTTTTCACATGTAAGCAATTTTCTTATTGTCAAAATTAGACTATACTTATTGTTTATTACAAGAGAGACAAAAAAAGAGCAAAGCATAGAGGAAAAAAAAAAGTAAGAATGAACTGATTAGTTAGATTAATTCGGTCAAGAGCTGAATACGACAACAATTTACTTAATTTTTGAAACTGGTTTCTTAAAAATCAGCGTAAAATTATTTAAACGAATTTAAAATTGGGCAAATCACACATATCCAATTCAAATTGGTTTGTTGGAAAATACTTTTATTTTTATTTTATTCTTTTTTACGAGGGGTTATTTTTATTTTTAATTAAAAACCTAATCTTGTGGTTATTGATACGGTCCTAACATAATATTATGATGATTGATTTCTAGCTATATTAATGATATTTTTAAGTTTTTCATTAGAGTTTTACCATTAAACTCTTGTACATTTTGATATCCATGTTAAAAGATATTCCTTCATTCCTAAAATAAAGTATTATTAAAACGTAGAATTTAACTAATGATTGCACTCAATCTTTCACACTTTTTTTTATTAATACGTACTTCTAAAGTTTTTATCATCTGAACCTCCCTGCAAAAAAATCACATTCAATCCTATATAGTTAGAGCGGATCTTATTTTTTTAAAATAGAGTTAATTAAAATAATAAATTTAGTTAATTATCAACAAATAATTTGATTTATTTATAATAAAACTCAAAATCACGAGATTTTTAAAATTTGTGATTCTCAGAAATCGTAATCGTCCCGTTCGGAAAAAAAAAATCTTCCATAGCCATGTCCTTTAATTAAAAAAGAAAAAAGAAAACATTCAATTCAATTAAATTAAAAATCAAAACTACAATATTTTATGCAATTACAATAATTTAATAAAAAAGATGCTAAAAAATTTATTATTATTATTATTATTATTATTACTATTATTATTATTATTATTATTATTATTATTATTATTATTATTATTATTATAATTAATGGTATCCGACTCCAAGATAAATTCAAATGATGGGTAGATGATTGAGAGTCCTTTAACTCTTTGAAGCCTAACTCTTTTCATTTGGTCAAGGGTACATAAAAAAAATTAAACAAATATAATGTATAACTAAATAAAACTTATTAAAATAGAAAAGTGTGTCTATATAAAATTCGTCACTACACATTTACTTATCTATTTAGAAGGAATGTTTTATAGAATACAATTGAGATGTATTCTAAAAAATGGGAATTATAATATACCATAATGTAAGTAGATACACATTAATAAATCTGTGTTTTCTCTGTCACTATATATATTAGTGATGGTTCGGTTTGTCCGTTGCCATAATGGATTCAAAATCTAATCTATAACTGTAGCAAAAAAGAAAACATTTTAAAAAGTGTTAAAGAGAATCCAATGCCAACGAAGAACATGCTAAAATGATTGAGTGATGGCTCGAACAGCTGCATGAACAACATCAAATAATGCAGTACCATATCAGCATCGTCTTAGAGTTAGCAATTGTTTAGGTTTTCTACTTTGAATATGTTAATGTATACAGAACAAAACAAAATTCATTGTATGCATGTTTTTTTGAATTAAAAAGTTTATGACTCGAAAAGACAAAATGCAGCATGTGATCACATGCTTACAATCTTTCGGTTCCACCATACCCGCTTGATTACCAGAAATATATTGTAATCACAGACTTTCTGACTCCCAAATCAAAAACAAATTTGATGTCTTCCCATCTTCAACCTCTTCTTTGTTTGGGTATTAATGGAGTATAAGAAAAATAGTCAAATATTAAGAAAGGATACATGACTAAATTATTAATGTTTGTGATTTGTTTGAAAAGAAAGTATTTTTATTTATTTATTTATTTCTGTTCAGTTATTAAAAACAATTATAATATTATTTTTAAATAATCAGTAATTTTTTGCTAAGCAAAAATAGTATATTAAAACATTATTTCTAATTATATCAAATATTTTATTATATAATTTCTTTCTTTCTTCTATTTTTTAAACAAGTAGAGAGAAATTTATATTTTTTCTTTCTACTTCTATCCTTCCAAACTTGGTATGTATTTATTTATAGTTTTATTGATTTTCTTATAATTATTTTATCTTTATTTTAATCTAAATTCTAATCTGGTAGAAATAAAATATCTAACAGATTAATAGAAATAAAATGGTGTCAGATCACGTAATAACATCAGCTAACTGATTATAAGAGAAAATATTTTATTGGTAAAAAGGATTTCAGAATATATTATTATACAATATTTTGAGGAATAAAAGGGTGATACGTTATTCGTAAGAAAAAAATTGGCCATGTATCATGTAAAATTATTCAATAAAATAATATGATATAATTTTTCAAAAAGTTATATTTTAATTAGAAAAAAATTATATTTGGTCTGTGATAATCTTTTACGTAAAACTTAACTAGAGTTTATTACTGAAAAACTGTGTTCTGTAGAAATGTTTTCTTTCAAAAAGATATTAAATATGAAAAACATTATTTTCCAGATTCATATTTTCGAGAAACAAAAGTTTCTCTTTTACTAAACTTTCCTATATTGGAAATAGTTTCGCGTCACATTTAACTACATTTTCTGTCGTATAATCTTTTTCTATCAGAAATACAGATTTTATTTTAATGTGTTTCTTTTTTTTATCATTCAAATCGCCTGTAAAATGAAACGGGGTTTATACTTTAGCCTTCACTCTCTCATTAGGGAAGCCTTTGATGCGAATTTTTTATGTAGAAAATAGAAAAAAAATCATTTTTAGAAAATTCATATGATAAAGATTCATGTTTCATCCCAATTCCCAGCACAAACATATTACATATGGGATGACGTGGTCCATGACCCATCAACAAGCACCATTACAACGATCACGGGACACGTGTCGAAGACGTAGAAGTGAATTTCGTAGCTGGTGCATACACAGGAAATAACCCTCACCAAATAAAAAAAAAAAAAAAAGAAAAAACATGAAAACATAGATATAAAGTTAATTGTGGTTTAAGCTTTTAGGTATTGCCGTTGGTTTAGAGAGAGAAAGAGTAACATCAGGGTCCCTCTATATGTGCGTGTAAAGTCCCAACCTAAGCATTTGTCATCACTCAAAGAGTGGACAAATCCGGTCAACTTTGTTGCACCTTGGCCTGCACCTTCCTTCATCTTCCTCTCCTCTCTAACTCTTCACCCTCTTAATTAAACCCTTCTCCCTCGTTCCCCTTGTCATCACAACACTACAACGCAGCACATACTCTTCCTTTCTGCAACAAAACCACATATTATAAGCTTAGCCAGAATTACCAAATCATAGGATCCAACATGGGTTTTTCCTCAAAAGAAGAGAAGTCCAAGAGAATAATGAGGGGCTTGAAGACTGTGTTCTTCTTGATCACTATGGTTATATCGCTTCTTCTTTTCTCTGCCCCGGTTCTCCTTGTTATTGCCGATGCACTTCTTCCTTCGGCTCTTCTCTCAACGATTTCCTCCTCCTCTTTCTCCTTGGAAAATCTCGCTTCCCATTTCCACGACTACGATTTCCGATACTCCCTCATTGATATTCCCCTTATCTCCGTAATACGATCCTTCATCATCTTCTGTAAGTCTACACACACACACTAGTATACACAGTAGAAAAACTATAATTGGCCACCGAGCAATTTATATGTATTGTTTCTTGAAAAAAAAAGATCGCTACCGGTGATCTTAGTGACCGATTTTTTTTTTAATCAAGGTGAATTTCTGTAGTGATTTTCGAGGACCCTTTTGAAGGTTGTTTAATGGGTTGTTAATCTTTTTTTGTAGGTGTTTATAGCTTGTGTGATGGACCGAGGCTTTCGAACGGACCTTATTTGGGGATTACGACCATGTGTTCTGTTTTGTCTCTGATGTTTGTGTCGTTGAAGGCTGTTTACATCTTCAGTGTTTGGGGTGTTGATCGAAGTGGGTATGTTGGAGGGACCGAAATTGCTCTGTTCGTATGCTCCTGTGCGTTGGCCGTGGGGCATGTTGTCGTGGCCTACAGAACAAGTTGCAGGGAAAGAAGGAAGCTTTTGGTTTACAAAATTGACATTGAAGCTGTAAGTGTCTCCTCTCCCCTTACGCACGCCATTTTCCTTTCCACCAAAGTTTAATTCAACTTTAGAATTAAAATTATTGCGTGTGTTAGTGGAACAAGATAGTTTTGCATAACACTGTACTTTTGGAAATTCGAATCTTTTTAATCTAGTGAAAATTCAAGCTAATTCCTATTTCTTAATCGTTTTTCGTGACGCGGGGTTTACACGGAGGGAAACTAATGGGAATTTTGGTGTGGTAGGAAGGACCCACTATAAGTACCGTTTTTTATGATCAAGGAAACTTCAATAGGGGCATTATTTATTGACCTTAGTACCGTGGGAAACTTTGTTAGAACATGGACTCTATAGTAATTCTCTACCAACAATTATGGTATGTTATTAGTGTATAAATTCATGGTTTAGCATTATCTTTTGTTCTACCTTCTACCACTTTTCTTACACAAAAAATAAGGGTTGGTTTTGATTTTCCCCGCCTCTCTAGAAGGTCAATAGTTTGATTTGTTGACAACTCCTCTTGAATGCACAAAAGCAAAATTCAAATTCAGTCTTGCAATTTATTTTATTTTCAGCTTTGGCGACATAGGTAGTTGACTATTCTAAACAGCCAAATTGAGCTGGTTGGAAATTGGCCACAAACTGCGGTCATATGGGGATGTTGGACTCCTCATCAAATCCTCTATGGCGAAATTATTCTTCTAAATGCTTGAATCCTAAAATTATTTTTATCAAAAAAAAAAGTTTCTTGCTTATCCTTGATCCAAATAAGACTTGGTCTCACATATTTAAATCCTCTCCTTCTTCAGCCTTGTGTTCGAAGAATAGCCGCCCTTAATTGATGACTAAAGTCGATTATAATATAATATAGTTTACAAATATCTAGATATGTATTTGATCATGTGCGTATGCAGAGAGATGTTTAGTCGTTAACTTATTTTGATGTTAAATATTACTATTTTTTTCCCTTACCTAAGATCACGGCCTTCAATACTGCCATCCCTATCGGCACCCTGCAAGTTGAGGGTTCCCCACTACTCACAACTGTTATTGATAGACAGGTTTCTCTCACCTAGTCACACGACATAAACAAGTTATTCCCACGTGCTTACCTCACACTATATTTAATAATAGTAATCAAAGTAATAGTAATATTATTCTCATATCTTTACACGTTTATCTGCACAAACAGATACAAAATGATTATGACATTAACCATGTTTCACTTTTGATGTATGTATACTCAGATTTCAGCTTGCAAAAACGGGTATCCCAGGTATCCCAAGATTCCTCAGGAAGAACGAATCAAATGAGCTACTGTGCCGCTCCAAGATTAAAGTAAATATCATCTATGGATTGTCAACTAACAACTTCAGCTATTCTTAATTATATATGTCTTGCGTGCGTCAAGGGTTGCTACGGTAATTATATTTAATGACGAAATACTTAACTTTTTTGGTAAAATTAAACAGTGATTAGCGGAAATTAGCAAAGTCCTAAATGTTTTTTTTTTTTGTTCTCTGTTGTATCAGGTTTATGGAAAGGATGCCAGCAACCGTGACACCTAACTTTCTAACCTCGGATACTGTCAGTTTAATGCTACCAGGATACATAAAGTTGTTGAATGGTGTTTAGGTATAATTATATAATCGGTATATCTAATAGAGCTTCATCTTTGGCGATTTATATGTATATCTATTTTGCTTCGTTATTTATATTCTTCCTTTGCAATTGTTTCGTGTATATCTTATTGTGCATATATAAACAACTGAATCTGAATCCATCTGGATTCTTGTTACACCTTCATTACTTAATTGTTGCACTAAACCGGTCTTTTAATTTAGCGTTCAAGAGATTTATTAAATTTTGAAAAAAAGTACTTAAAACAATAATCATTTGACGATCGTAAAATAAATATTAAAGGTTTGGTGTGTGTGTGTGTATTTTATTTCAATACAGAAATATAAATCTTAAGTTTTACCTGACTTACTGGAGTAGCCTGGCTATAGAAAAATACATACTTTTTTACAGGCACTTCAATTTCATTAAGTTTTTCAAAAAAAAAAAAAAAAAAAAAAAAAAACATAAAAGCCTTCTGTTGAAATAAAATTTTTTTTTTTTTTTTTTTTTTTTACCTCTCCCAAAAAAAAAAAAATAATTTTTTTAAAGAAATTTTAATTTATTTAAATTTTTAAAAAAAAAAAAAAAAAAAAAGTGAAACATTATAGTCTTCTGTAGAAATAAAATTATCATCTTACTCGTAAGTCATAACACTCCCCGAAGTATGAGTTTTTATGTTGCCATGTTTTTGTTCTATTTCAACCCCATCTAGAAATAAAATAAATCATTAATTTCTTCACGTTGTGAATGGCATCGGTAACGTTTATAGTATAAAATTAATTATCGAGGAATTTACATCGAATAAACATTGTCAAACTTAACTTGCTTAATTATCATAGCGAGTTATTCTTTGATTTTATGTTACTTTTAATTTACATTGTATATAAAACTATTAATCAGTAATATAGTTTTCAACTACATTAAGTTAAACATATTAATCTTGAAAACTTACTTTTTATTTTTTCTATTTGGCAACTTGAAAAAAATATTGACTATCATTGTTCTACCTAACTTGTTATTTGGTTCTCAATAATAAGAAATCTTGTCGTTTACATTTTTTAGGAAAATATTGTATGTATGTAAATTAAGAGAGAGAAAGTCATTATTATCAAAATATTGTAAAAATAGCAAAACTAGATTAATTTTGTGACAAAAGTAATAATTGGTTTACTTAATATTGGAGGCAAGTTATTAAATGTTTGGATTATGGTTATAATTGGTCATCAAATTATTCTACTATAAATTTGATTTTAATACAATATAAAAAAGTCATGACAGATTTTAATTACAAAAATAATTTGGTCATGATAAAAATAGCGAATGATTAACATCTCTAATAAAAATAGTAATAAAATATTTTGATAGTAATATTAATTTGTGTAGCGACTAAAATAACAACAAAAATTTATGATACTTAAATTATAATTGCTAAATAGAAACTTCGTCACTTAAACTGTAAGATTATGGTTGAGTGACTGTTATCTATTTTGCTTAAGATATCTAATTTTATTTAAAATTAACTTGATATTTTTCTCACTCTAGCATTCCTTTATTGTGTGGATAACTAACTTTAGAGAAAGGAGAATCAATATGGACTCTCTTTATCTTAAGCGTCTAATATGTTGCTTGAACAATATGACTTGGAGAACAAGTCACAAAAAAATATAATTCATCATCCCTTGATTGATCATTTTGCCACTAAAAAGCTAGGAGGGCTTTAGAGAGAGAATTGCTTCAACATTCTATAAGTTGGATAAGGAGCATTATTGCTTTGTGCAAATAGTGAGTGTTTATTACTTGAGCATTGCCAAATGTGTAGAACAACAACATTATGTATTAATTCTAAAAAATTTCAAATATCATTTTTATTGATGTCTTACCCTATTTCAACCTTCAAATACAACGATTATGTATTATGAATTTAAGCATAAATTAAAAGTCTCATATTAGGTAAGAATTACTACAAGAACAATAAAGAAAGAGAAATAATCACAAGCCTATTGTATTAGAAGTGGTGTCTTGATCTTTTATATGAGTTTGCTCATAACTCATTAAAGTTGAACCTTTTCATTGTTTTATCTCAAAGATCTAACAAGTGGTAGATGAATATTAACACGAACAATCTCGCATTTGAGAAAGAGATTATTATGAATTTAAGTGTAGATTAGAATAATAAGAAAGAGACATATAATATATTATCTTAAAATTTAAAATTATAGATTGTGTCATGATTTCTAATGAGTTTCTTCATAATTCATTGATGTTAAATCTCTTTAAAGTTTTTTTCATAAAAAAATAATACTTTCATTTATAATCCCATCACATAAAAAATTATGAAATTTTAAAAATAAAATATGAAATACTTAAAATTTTAATTTATATATTTAAGCATGACTTATAATTTTGGATGATCTTATCCGTACATCACTTAAAAAATGTAAGAAAACTTTATAAAGTGAAGATAATGTACTATACATTTTTGACTTGTCTATAATATGAAGGGATACCATTTTTACTATTTGGATCATCTTAAAAGTTTATGTTAAAAATATCTAAACAGTTTTTATACGAAGAAATAAACTTTATACGAAAAAACCCAACTCCAATTATTAAGGAGTGCGAAAATGGCTTTTCAACTCGTTTAGTAAACATTTGTATATAATACTTGTGTCACTTGAGTTTAAATATATTTCTCTCGGGTTAATCTTTTCAATATTTTTGTTTATTGAGGAGAGGAAAGAGGAATAAAGTTTGTAAGAAAGATTCCATTCACACGTATAAAATAAAAGTGGAGTTTTAGCAATGTATTATATATTATTCGGTAAGTGAGAGACTTATTTATTGGAATATTGTCATACGTTAAAGTTACAACTCTCTTATTTTATTTTCTTGTGTATAATTTTGAAATGGAACTCAGAATTAGATGTTTTAGAATCTGAATCTCACAATATTCTTTTTAAAATATTTTTATCATTAAAAAATTGTATATAAAAATTATTAAATCCAATCTATTGGTTAGATAATCTCCAACCTAATCCCTGTTTATGTATAATGAAAATAATAATAACAATAATCCTATATAACAATTAATAAATCAAACATTAACAACCTAAATACTTCAGACAAACAAAGCTTACAGATAAAGTCTTATTATTTCCACTACTAATGAACCTAAATCATTCAATAAAACTTATCATTTTATTTTAAAATACAAAATATTTTATTTTAAAATACAAAAGAAATATTTTAAAATATACAATATAAAATATAAAAGATGTATTTCAGAATATACAGTTCACAATACAAAACATGTATTTTAT
>Ga0123340_1002033_pt1 | contig 17788 bp, 6 predicted proteins | sample SirMexnodulemix_FD_89961 | JGI IMG/M metagenome (GOLD analysis project Ga0123340, IMG submission 89961) | Root nodule microbial communities of legume samples collected from Mexico - Siratro Mexico nodule mix | ecosystem: Host-associated > Plants > Roots > Nodule | place: Mexico: Nepantla... | reverse complement strand
TATATATATATTAAAATTAGCAGCTAATAAATTAAAAATTTGATTTTTCAGTTTATTTATATTTATTTGTATTTATTCTGGATTAAATTCGCAAAAAGTTTACCATTTAATATTCCTTTAATAATATTCTACCATTATAACTTATATATTTGTACTCATACTTATGTCAATACAAATAACTGAAAAGATTTATCATTCTACATCATAGTTAATATGTGAGAACTTGATAAAAGTATAACTAATGGTTAATTAACATAAATAACATATTTTCCGCATACTTAAACCAAAATGAATAATTTATTAGATAATTAATTTCAACTTTTTAATATTCAAACTAAAAAATGGTTAATTAAACATTTCCAATATATCTAAGCCAAATTATTAGCATTTCATTTAGTATGATGAAATGACTATTTTGAATTTCTTTAAAACCATAATAACAATTTATATTGGATTTTTAAACAATAAAAGGACCAAACTAAAAAAAAACACTAAAAAGATAAAAAAGGCAAAAGAGAAATTTATTAATTTTTTATACATGTTTTCTTTATTAGAAGTATTAATTTATTTTATTTTCTTTGAAAATTCTATTTATTTATTTTCTTTTTGCCTTTTTCTAATTATTTTTAATACATTTTTTTAAATAAATTTCAGTTGAAGTTTAACTACCGTTTATACCTATCGAGAAGCCGCTAAGAAATGATTTTTGAAGGAGTTTTATCATACTTGACATTTTTAACCAGATATATATGAATCTGCATTGACATACTTAAAATATTTTCTTAATACTTAAAATCACGCGTAAAATAATAATGAATACAAATAAAATGCTAAATAATTCATGCATAGATTATCTAAAATTTTATAATAAATATTTATCATTTTCAATCAAATATAAATCCAGTAATGCTAATTATGTTAGATTCTATCATAAAATTAAAACCTTTTTCACGTAATATATTTCTATTAATTAGATTTGGACATTTCCTAATTTTAGTATACGTCAGACAAGTTTCCCATTTTTTTAAGCAAAAGTTATCTTTCTACGAACTACAGTCACAGATTTTATCTGATCTTTGGTGTTTTGAGAGTGTTTGAAGTGTTAATAGGGGCCAAGAAGAAACTATGAAAAGATAACATTGCTGAACCTTGACACCTATGGGAAAAATTTGACATAGGAGAGAAAGGCTTTTTACAGCTGAGAAAGGTTATCAAAATATTCTATTATTGATTTGAAATTGATTAAAAAAATAAAATTTAAGGGATCACAGTTTTTATCCAATGAATTCATCTCATAACATTTCTTAAATAATAAATAATGCCTTGTGATACTTTTCTTCTTGACTTTTTTGGGTGGAAGAAGTAGGATGGGAAAGAGTATGGGTGTAGTTGGGGTTAGTTAACAACAATAATGACAACGGCAAAACAGAAAATAAAACCAACGAGGCCTAATATAAGAAACTTCACCTATTCATGGCTGGATTTTAGTGACGCCGGCATTCATTTTATTATTGTTGTTTAGCAAATTATGATGCTGAGATTTGAAGCCACTCTAGACCTAAAAAAACTAATGCAAATAATAGTTTCTGCTATCTTGCTTGTGGGCCACAACTGCTTCTGATTCTAGAGAGTTCCATTGCGGAGCGCACAAGGGAATTAGGTTAACCTTGGCTTGGTTTGATGGTACTCCTACTCATGTTCTACATTATGTAATCACATTCACTGTTTTGATGCCTGTTCTGCTTACATAAAAGCACCAAACAAGGCAAGTGACACAAGTGCAGCTGATCCAATACCAATACTCCGTTAGAATGGCACAAGCACAGCATATTCCGACTATCTATACAAGTTAAATCAAAATCTACACATCTGTTGTTTTGAACCACGGATTTGGACTCAAAAGCATGTTTGTTCCGGCATTGAGTGAGGCAAAGCCAATTCCATTCAGTGCAGCTACAGGTACAGAAGTTGTGGATGGCCCTCTCTCAACACCCCCATTTCCAAATGCCACAGTCAAAAATTTTGCAGTAAACCTTTTGAGCTAATAAGTAAAATTCAATACCGAGTTTTATAGCCTTAGAGCAAGTCTAGAAATTGTGTTGTACTAAAACCAGAGCAAAACAAGGAGGAACCCCACGGCCCTCATAATCTACAAAACTGGCTATTTCGAACAACAGGTTTGGAATTAAACAGGTTTTTTCGCTGCATTGTTTTAATCAGTGAACTGGCAGTTTGGTTATTAGGTAGGATTTTTGCCATTTCAATTCTACTTCTCTAAATAAATTCTGCACTGGAAACAGATATCCCCTTTCAATTTAACAAGGACGAATTCAAAAAGTTGCCCCAAAATATAAAACCGTCAACTCATTGCAAAATAACCAAATACAGACATCACATTTACTTTATAGTGCTGTTAATGGTAAATATTTCATAATAGTACCAGTTATTGGATGCTTAAAACTTGCATATAAGTTTAGACAAAGAAGCATGATCTTTTCAGTATTTAAAGCAAAGTTGCTTGAATTAAACCAGCAGAAATCTAATGCTTAAGATGAAATCCCAAACATGTCTGGAACCTTATCTGCTAAGAGACAGCGGCTCAGTTTCAAGATAAAAATCAAAATTGAATTATTTTTGCATTTTTTTATTCTAGAAGCTAGTCAGAAAGTAAAAACAGGGTGAGCTATGTCAACAAACTTCTTGCTAAATATAGAGGTCAGTTACGTTCTTTATCTTTGTTCTGCAAGTTGCCAAAGTAGATCTTTTATATCAGCCTCATATTCATCCTAACACTTCTCCTTTATTTCCAATAATAAAATGAATATCATTCCTTTCAGTAACTCAGTTCCCCCCTCAAAACACAGCATATTCCTTAAAACCTAGAAATCCCCATGAGCAAACATCCTCAACTCAAAATGGTTTGGGTTTAATATGAATATTACAAAATTAACGGCCAATAAACCCGGTACTCTGCACAATACCATCAAACATTAATGTCATTCCTCGAACCCAAAACAAAATGCAGCAATTGTTTACATGAAATCACACGGCAAGAAGCTTAAAATTTCTCAGCCGCAACTGCAACAAAATTGTAAATATACTTGGTTACATTAGTATTTGGCATGAATGATTGAATTGGGTTCCGCCAACACTGATCTCCCTCAAACAATTAATGTTGAAACGCCTGGGTAGCCCATAGAGGGAGAGGTGCACGTAGCATAACGTCGAGACCAGTAACAGGATGCTCAAAGGACAAGGTTTCTGCATGAAGGTGGTGTGCATGATGAGTTGAACCTTTCCACTCGTACACACCTTCATATTTCACATCCCCTATGATAGAAATCCCTAGGTATTGACAGTGCAACCGTATCTGATGCGTTCTTCCACTCCGAGGATACGCTCTCACCACTATCTCACTCTCGTCACCATCCTCTTTCACCGCTTTCTCTTCAACCACCAAAACATTTCCCTCGTTGCCGGAATCCGATACCTCCCTAAAGCTGCCATTTCCGTTTACCGACAACACCTCAAAGGAAGTTTCCATGGACCGGACAACCGACCCACCCGGTAGTGTGCGTCCCACATCGGAAGCAGCGTAGACTCGCCAGGCGCCGAACTTGGACCTCCCGTGACCGGATCTGACGGTGACCTGTTCCCAATTGGGAGGAGGACCGGTGCATAGGGCAATGTATGTTTTCTTCACTCTGTGTTCGGTGAAGGCCTTGACGAGTTTAGCAGCCACCTTGTGCGACTTGGTCAAGAGCAATATGCCACTGGTGTCGCGGTCGAGTCGATTAGCGAGGTGAAGCTCGTGCGATTGAGAAGCGAGGGAGGAAAGGAGGGTCTCGCAGTAAATTCCATGATGTTTGTTGACTGCGATGAGGTGGTCGTCGTGGTAGAGAATGTCGGAGGGTGAGAGGGAAAAGATGCTTGAATTTGAAGAAGCCGTCATGGCTCTGCTGAGCTCGATTTGCTTGGAGATTGCGGGAAGCGGAGGGGACAGTGGCACTGGGTAATTCTCAGCGGCTACGGCGGTTTTCCGTTCGGGATGGTGTGAGAATGACCCTGACATGGCTACGGCGGAGAAGACGAAAGGTTTGGGGTCGAATGAGAGCATGGTCACGAGGGAGGGGTAGGGACTCGCAAGTTTTTTTTTTTCCCTCTCATGAAATTGGACCGGCCCACTCACTACGGTTCAGTCCAATATCACCTCCTACAAAATAATATTTATTAAATTAATAACTTTTTTTTAAAATAAATTTTATTTAAAATTAATAATAAAAATGATATACATACATATCAGGAGGTGGGGACTGAGCGACTGGTCTACCCAACCGTCTTCCTCTTTCATTTATCGTATTAGGGTTTTCAGATATCAGGATTGTTCTCCTTCCCTCAAATTCACCGAAGAGTAGGTTTTCAGAGTTCAGAATTGTAATCGTCCCTCGTATTACTGCGTTTTCAAACCGACATTTGACTGTACCCAAAATTCTTACGAAGATCGAAATTCTTCCGCGTTTTCGCTTCGGCTAAGGTTCAACGCGGACAATTACGTATGGCTTCTTCCTCAGTAATCACTCCTGAAGATGTGTTGGAATCGCTGATGAACGACGGCTCAATTGATGCCCTCAGATTGAAGATCATCAACCAGCTCAAAGCCAATGTAATTTCTACCCTCCTTTTTTTGTTCGATTTCTAGTCCTCGTAGAAATTTTGTTAATTCTGATAGCGTCTTTACCTGTCTATTTCTCTTCAATTTGCTCTGACCTCTAGTCTGATCGTTTTGTGTTGTTTCAAACAGGAGGAATTGAGAAGTACTACTATAAAGATGGCTGAGCAGAGTAAGGTTCTTAACACCCCTGGTGCTGAAAAGCAGACTAAAAGAGAACTTTTTGATGCTCTGCGGCAAGAACTTGAGTAAGTGATATGAACCTAAATGTTCTGTATTCTTATGGCCATCGAACTATTCTTATATAGAACTTAAATCAAATCTATGCACTTACGATAAGTCCTGTCATGTTCCAAATTAAACTAAAAGACATGTATAATTGATAAAGTGCAGCTGCCACTGTAGCGTTGCTGCATTAACCAGTGTGAACAATACTCTCGCTACACTTGAAAATAGCAAATATGCTAGGGTCCGCAATACATTTTAATATGTTTATCGGCAAATTAAAAATTAAAGTCCTACAAATATGTGTGATCATTCTGGAATATTGAGTAGGTTTCAAATTTATCACTTTACTATGAAATTATCCATAGCATTGGCGTAAATCTTCTCAAAGATTAGTAATTTTCCACGCACTATATGGCATAACGCATTCCACTTGTTGGGTAACTAGTTGACTGGACCGTATTGTGTTTTAAGTATGCTGGATCAACTTGAAAATTTAAGTTTCTTCTACCTCAGTGTTTTTATGTTGTCTATCAAACTTTGAAGTCACACATTGGGTTAGATTACCAAACTTCGAAATTCATAATTTTTTCATCCTCGAGTCCACCATCCAGAAACTCCAAAGGTGTGTAGATTTGTAGTCACCTTTTGGAATCTTTGCATACGATCCAACTTGATCTCTATGCAGGCTTCTTACCTCTTGCATAATTTGCACCGATGTTGCTGCTAGTGCCTAGATTTGCATGCTCAAATTTGGTTCTTAGCTGTGATCTCCAAATTGATGTATGTGCAAATGAGATCTGAAACCCAGCCAAAGGAGGGCCTTTGAAGTTTGAACCCAGCCAAATGATATCTGCATCAAAATCATCATTTTGTCATCTGTGTATGGACTGTGAGATTGAGTAACTAAATTGATGTCGATTTTCTTATAATTGATATTGCTCTATATTGTTGTGGGTCAAAATTAATATCGAAACCAAAGAGATGGTTTTTAATTTTCAGAGGATTGCCGCAGGGATTTACTCATTTCTGCTATTAACCTTTTATTCCCTGCCCCACAACGATTTTTCATGTTTGGAAGTAGAAGCTGTGTGTTTGGAATTGGATATGTTAAAACAATATATAAGCAGGGCTCTGCAATGCACAGCTACTTGGTTGTACAAATTTCAAAATAATTCTTAGTCGCTCTTATTCATGAATAACCGTTTCCTTGTGTTTTCTTGTGGATGTTACATGTAGGATTTGGAAGCATTCTTGCATTGGTAGAAGTGATTATTCCCATTAGGGTTGTATCTTCATGATTATCATTGTATATCTTTTTTGTTCAGACTTATTGATATGCATACTTGGCTCACTGGTCTTCTGGCTTTTTCTTACATCAATGTTTATTTCATGCAGAGCTTCTGTACTTGAAAAAGCCTCAAAATCAGTTTGGGATTTAATTGTAGACAATAATGGCCTGGGAAAGGAGATAAGTGAGACAGTTGAGCGAGTGTTTTGTCGATTGAGTGGCCAGGAGCCTCCGCTGTTTCCACTTCCTAATGGAGAACCGCAGTCTGAAAAGGAGGCTGGCAACAGAAAAGAAAAAGGCAAGGGAAAGCAGAAAGAAAATGAAAGCACAAATACAAATACTCCTTCAAAGAAAAGAAGCTTCAGTGACATAAATTCCGGAGGACCAGACGAAACTGCAACCAGGTTCTCTGATCCTGCAGCAGTATCGGAAGGTTCTGGCAAATCACCTCTATCAATTTCGAAGGCTTGAGTTGCAAATTCGACAATCCTTTTGTAACTGAAGTGATCAAATCTGGTAAATATATTTATTATATTGACACGTTGTAGAACTTCACTGCAGTTTGGATGAATCTTGGCACTGAAAGTTTTGTGTATTATGCAACAGTCATTGTGTATGCTATACCCACAATTGATGAAAATGATTCATGAAACTTGAAAAGTCTGTTGTTGTTTGACTGATTTTTTATATTTAATCTTGTGAAGGTTCATAGAGTAGATATGGGTATTACAATGTGCGTATCATGGTATATGCCATAAAGGTTGAAGCTCTCTTGTTTTGCATTTAATCTTACAACATAATTCAATTGCCCTAAAGCAGTTAAAATTTTCTAGCTAAAAATCGTTTCCAGCTCAAAAATCCAATTGAAATTGAAAAAACCTTGTTAGTTATATATTTAAGAAACTTTTAACTGTTTTCATAAATTGAATTGAGACTTAGACTGTGTTATTATGAACAATCATGCTTTATTATCTGCATTGTTGTGACCGTGTACATAATGATTTCTACATTAGCTTTTTCATTCATTATTACCTCGACATTTGCTAATGATAATGGTTTTTGTTTTGGTTGCGTTTTAGTTCAAGTAGATAGTCAAGTGGTGGAAAATAAAAGACATTAAGGAAGTTTTTAAACTAGATTTTTTGACACTGTTAAAACATTTTTTAATAAAATTTAGAAGATTAAAATGTGTTTCATTAGAAGAGTGTTTTTGTAATTGGTGCAGTAAGTGAATAATAACAAATTTGGAGTGTATGTTCCAATGTAAATCAGAACACTAACCTTGAGTTACGTGGCTTCATTAACAACTGAATTCTCTTAAGCATTTATGAAATTAAGGTAAATATAAATTGTAGAGCGTCTAATCATTGGCTTATTTATCAAGAAAGCATTCTTTTTGCATTTGGAGCGCGGGATGCCTACAACTACAAGCTCCGCAATTGCTTTGGCAAGATACTTGCGTAACAATTATTACTATGGTTAGTGTTAGTGGCTCAATATCCTATTTAACGTTGAAAATTAAATATCCGAACACCTCACTCGTTGTTTTCTTATATAGGTACAGATGCAAATACTTTGGAATACCCCTAGGGGTTCTTTAGCAACAAAGGAACCTGTTCATTTTTTAGTTACAAATGAACGAAGGTGAGTGCCTCCAGCTTCAACCTATCTAGTTGGAATGGAAGATTTCTTTCATCTAACTTGATCTGATCATTATGGAATCAGATTCTACTTGTACCTAGGATCCGTTTATTTTATCAACATTAGAAAACAGAACCCAATATTTACTAAAGATTAAATATTTATAGATGAATTCACCTCATAACTCAATCTATCTGTATAGAACTTCTACTCTACTGAGTTTCTTAGTCAATGTTTCTCATAAAAAAATCAAGGGCAAGTAGGAAACTTATATGAACACTTGGAAATCTGGACTGAACCTGTCTGCTGGATAAAAAAATCTGTTGAATCGTTGAGGGTACGTGTTTAAGTAAACTATAAAATTGATTTGAAGAAAATATGATCAAAGAATCAGAAATTTGGTGAAAAAAAAAAACCCGAGAAAAACTCGTCTATAAAAATTCAATGATTTGAATTTTATTTTTTACTATGCTACTATTATAAAATTAGATTATGTTTCCTTTAATATTATTAATACTAATTCAATCATTATGCACACCACCATAAAAAAAAAGTGACAAGTTGTTATTTTTTTAATCTGCCAGAACTTTTGTATTTTATTGTTCTAGCTTCGTAAATATTTATGTTTATATCTTTTAGAAAAATTTAAAATGCATCTGCATGGGCTACAATTTTAAGAAATGACGTACATAACATATTAAAAAAATTATAAATCCTTTTTCAGTTTAACCAAAAATCTCAACCAAAGTGTTTCATGAAATTCAAATAACAATTTCTCTAAAAAAAAGAAAGAAAGTAATCCACTACGAAACAAAATATTTTATGGCAGTAATAGCTCTTCTGGGTAGAACCAGCACTGTTGATCATCATGCGAAGCATCCCTATGCATATTGAAATTGATATGAGTTGAATTATTGTTACTTTGAATATGAGTGAAGGCATTGACATGAATCCAATCATCTGTTTTCGTATTGTTGGACAGACCTGCATTGCTAAATAGATTAGCCATATCATTTGCTTGAGTTGACAATATGCCTTGTGTCAAATTTAATGTCGGGGGTACAATAGTCTCTCATCGTGTCGTTAATGTGATTAGGTGAAGACTCTTTTGAAGGAAAAGTGTCACAATGAAAGCCTCGATTCCAAGGAGTTCACATTGGACCTTGGAAAGGCATTTGATCGTTGATGGTCTCAACTACATTATTAAAAAAAATAGTATCATGATTATGATTTATCATGTTGCGATAAGCACACGGTGCTATGGAAAAGTGGTGTGGTTGATGCCCGAGGTTTGGTGAACTACTTGAGGCAAAACCATAATTGGTTGTTGCTCACCAGCAAAGGCATTTTGTGATCCGTTTCAATGCAGATTATGACTAAAAGAAAAGGGTGTTCTCCTTTGATGTATATGTGAATCAAAATAAGCAGAATTTGTACTAGGAAAAGGTCATTGACTCAATTCCGACAATCGATTATATCACATTTCATTAGATTCTCTAGCAAGTTAAACTTTGGTAGATATAGGTAGATGCTGTAGCATATCATTGTTAACATTCTCTCTCGTAGTATAAGAATATGTTTCGTTATTCTATGCATGACTTAATTAGAAGCTATTTGGATGGCAAATTATCTATTACAATATAGCAACACAAGAATTTTATAGATAACACTAATATCATCAAGAAGATATTTTAATTATTGTATCTCACAAGTTGTAGTAGTGAGAGCTTTATATTTAGCTTGGGAAGAACTCCTAGAACTCCTAGACACGGTAGGTTGCTTCTTAGATCGACAAGAAATGAGAGAATTTCCAAATAAATAATGTATCCCTGACAAATTTTTTGGTATTAGCACAGTCAACCTAGTGTCATTATACTCTTTGACTTATTCTTTAAGTTGAGTTTTACTGTTGGTAGCAAGAAATAAACCTCTTCTCGGAGTTTGTTTCAAGTAGTGCAAGATTCTCATAGCACGCTAATGATGAATATTAGTTGGGATAAAAACAAACTGACTCAAATGATGCACAATATGAGTGATATTGGAACAAGTATTTGTTAAGTATATCAATTCTTTTATACAAGTGATGAAGGATAAGGAATAACTTCTTTCATATCAAGTGTAAATTTGTTATTCATAAGAGTAATAGCAGGAACACATCCCATCATTACTGTGTCTTAATTTAAAACATGTTTTCTTTGGCACAAATGAATTTCAATTTTATTTCAAACAACTTCTAATCTAAGAAAATATGTTAAATCACCAAGATCTTAATTTTGAAAGTCTTATTGAAAAGATTAGTTAACTTTTTAATTTCAGTAATACTAAAACAACAATACTGGAATTATCAATATTTTTAAGAAATAGAAAATGATTAACTTTTTGGACCCAGTATAACCTCGTGAAAAAAAAAAAAGATGGAAAGTTTTTTATACCATTTGCATGTTGGATTGTCTTAGTCTATATAGAGATTTGTTTAATCTACAAACCTGATAAACTGAGTTTTTTGTGCCTACCTGGAGGGATCTGCATATATATTTCTTTATACAAATTTTCATGCAAAAAAGCATTATTAATATATAATTGTTTAAGATGCTAATTATTAACATTAGCAGCAAGAAGTGAAAGTCTAAAAATGGTTAACTTAGCTATAGGGCAAAAAGTATAAAAGAATTCCAGGCCTTCTAATTGGGTATATCTTTTAGCAACAAGTGTATCCTTATACCTATCTATGCTTTTGTCATCTTTTCTCTTGATTTTATATCTTCGCCTACATCCTATGACATATTTATTATGAGGCAGATTAGTCACAATTCAAGTGTTATTATTCTCTAAAGTACTAATTTCATCACTCATAGCTTTCTTTCAATAAGAGTACTTATAAGCTGTAATAGTTCTTAGGTTCATGATCAGTTTCAATTGCAAGCATAACATGTTTAAAATTAGAAGATAACCTATCATAAAACATATATGAAGAAAGTGATATCTATTCTCATTCTTAGTTGAATTAATTGTTACCTGATCATTTTTGAAGTAATACATCCATCAATCTGATCCAAATCATTAATAACACTATTTTGATCTGTATTCACACTATGAAGATTTTCATTATAACCATAAATATTTTCATCATCATTAACACCATTTTCAAAACTATTATAAAGAGACAAAGAAGTTTGTTGAAAAGAAATACCTTTTTTGCTTATGATCATGATAAAGGAAAATACTTTCATAGAAAACAACATTTCTAGATATTTCTATGATTTGATTAATCAAATTAAACACCAAATACCCTTTAGTGTTGGCTTTATAGCCTAAAAAAATCTAGGATTAGTTTTTGGGTCAAGCTTCTTTCTTTGAGCAATAATAGTACTAATATAATAAAGGCAACCAAAAAATTTTTTGTTAGAAATATCACACAACTTATCATACAATTTTTCAAAAGAGAAACATTGTCAAGATACAGAGTAGGAGTTCTTATTAGAAAAATAGCATGTTTACAGCATAAAACCAAAATTGCTCATTAAGATTAGTTTAATACAATAAGGCTCTAGCTACATTAAAGATTAAGGATATTTTGGTGTTTCTTTTTAATGATAGTTTTTTTGGTTCAGGGTTTCAATACAAGTGATTTGGTGAATTATGCCACGAGAATCATAAAAACTATTCATTTTAAATTTTACACCATTATCAAATCGTATATATTTAATGGTTTTCTAAAACTGAGTCATAATGTTTTCAACAAAATCAGTCAAACATTTCATAGTTTTAGATTTATTCTTTAAAAGAAACAACTAAGTAAAACAAGTATGATCATCAACAATAGTAAAAAAATATTCATTACCACTCATAAAAATACTAAAGCATGACTCCCATATATCAACATGTATAAGATAAAATCTACATGTGGTGCGAGATTTACTATTAGCAAAAGGAAGTTTTCTTTGCTTAGCCAAATGGCAAGTGTTACAAACAAAGTCATTCTTACTACTGATGAAAGGATATTGTCTTTTCATTATCTCGAGCCTTTCGGCAGATAAATTCCCCATTCTCATGTGTCATATATCAAGAATGCAATTTAGAATAGTAGTATTTAAACAATATGAAAGATTATTTTGTAGACATATAGCATATAATCCAACTTCAACTCCAACTATACCAATCCTCTCTTTGGTCTTTATATCCTGAATTATGCAAGATTTTGAGGAGAAAATAAGTTTAAGATTATGACTTAAAACTAATTCAAAAATAGTAATCAGATTGTAGCTAAAATCAGTTAGGTATAAAACATCTTGCTTTTAACAATTCCTTTACGAGTTGCATTAACATGTTTTCTATTAAGGAGCTTAGCAATGATGGACACAATAGTATTTTATGAGAAAATTTTTTAAGGAGTAAGATACATGATGTGTAGCTTATGAATCAATAATCTAACACTCTTTATTTTTGCTAAAATTATTAACAGAAAGAATTTTACCATCGCTTACCATTCATATTATGACCAATGCAAAAGTGGTGATAGATCCAACTTGGTTGATATATGCAGGTGTTGAATCAACATTGTCATTAGCTCTATATTTTTGAATTAGACTCATGAGGGCTTGATATTGTTGTTGTGTCAGTCTGAAATCATTTGATTCACCGGAATTGTGCAAAGTAAAATCTTCTGCATTTTCTTGAACAATTTCTATGTTATTCATACTATTTCTAGAATTTGTATCTAAAAGGAAACCCGTGTTTCTTATGGCATATATCAATTGTGTGTCCACTTTTTCCACAGTGAATGCACACCTTCTTCCCTTTCGTATTTTTATTTTTCTTGATTGGGAAAATTGTGTTTTCTGTAGCACACTATCTCAGTGTGTCATATACGATCACAAAATTGATTGAGTTTGTATTATTAACCTTTCTTTATTTCATTTTAATAAAAACTTCTGTTGAGCTGCCTCTCTTGTTAGGAGGCAAATGAACAAATTTTGGCTATGGTTGATATCGGGTCCATCAACAAATTTGAACATTGCTGGTTGAGACAATTTAGAAATTACATAGCTTGGTTTTCTCTTTCCCTCTATGCAATATTAGCAAGAACACAACAAGAACATTTGGCTTTGCACACACAGACTGAGTCTAGCCGAAAATTGTCTAAATCATCCCATATGATTTGCAGCTTGGTAAAGTATTCGATATTGAAAGGTCTTCTTACTTGAGAGCAACAGGGATCATGTAGTTGGATTGATATTTTTCAACTAAAAGATGCAGAACAAATTATCCTGAAAATATCTAGACTTTAGATCTCTTCAAATATCTTCGGCTTTGTCCATCTACAAAACCCTCTGTCAAATCTATTTAAAGACAGAATGTAAAATCCAAGAATTTATCATTTTGTTACATCTTTGTCAAGTCAAATATTTCTAATCATTTCTTCTCAAGTTCGAGCATAGTCCCATTTATAAATTCAAACTTATTTTTGACACTTAAAATCTCTATGGGTCGATTTTAAGGATGGTAATTGTTACCATCAAAAACACGAAAGACAAAATAATTTACAAATTCTCGTTAGAATGAATGTACAAACAACTATGCACTGAGGACTATGATGAAAAGAAAGATAGGAAAGAAAAACAAGAAAAAAAATAGAAGATTCAAAAACAAGATTAAGAGATAGCAACAAAGCTCTTTGATAGATAGCAACATATGATAGGTTTCGTGCTTAAAACTTCAAACTTCACGGAGTATAGAAATGAGAAAAAAAAATGAAAGAATAAACAATAGAAAACTTTCATTAATAAGAATCCATGAATCAAAATATACAAAGAGTATTTAAATAATCTGCTAATTAAAAAGGCTGTCATAACTGACAAATAATAAAACTCTAAAACCAGGTAATTTTTTTTTTTTTCTTATCATGTATGCTTCAGTTATGGGGAGTCACATCTCATGTATGTAAATAAGGAATTATAAGTTTCGGTGTCATGGAGTTTTATCTTATGTATAATGGCCAATTATGAGATATTTTGCGGATGAATTATTTTACTTGGATAAAAATTTATGAAAAAGAATTAAAATTTAAAATTTATAAAAATATCTTAACTGCTCACTAATAAAAAAATTTATCCAAAAAAGTATTTCAATTTTTTTTTATATTTTTCTATTTTTTTCATGCTTCATTTTTTTATTTATTTTCTTTTATTGTCTTTCTTCATTCTCTTCTTCTTTTCTCTTTGCTTTTTTCTTTTCCCTTCACTCTATTTTTCCTCTTTTTTCTTTTTATATCTCTTCTTCATTCTTCTTGTTTATATTTTTTTTTCCTTATCTTTATCCTTCATCCCTTAACACATAGAAAATGAAACTCAACTATTATTTATAATTTTGTTGTTTGAGTTATCTTTCTTCAAAAATCATTCTCAAATATTTCTCATACAGAATTACACATAATGTTGGATCAAAGTTCATTTGTCATGATAAACATAAATAAAAAAATAAATTACATATGTTTGAATAAATATTAGTTTACAAATCAAATAATAAAAAAATTATTAATTACATATAAATATTTATATTCATTTATACACACTCCAACTTAAAATAGAGACAACTGAATCCTTAAACAAAATTCATGTGAAAAATCTATAAAATTCTCTCCATGAACTTTTTAAGAGTTTTTTTCATTTTTGTGTCATCATTTGAGATCTCGTATTAATATCTCTAAGTTCTCTTTGTTAGACTCCTCTTTTAAGTCTTCCTTCAAGATATTATCTAACAAGTCTATCATAGATAAAATTACTCTTGTCACACTTTTTCCAACTAACAAGATATAAGAATGTTAGGAACAAAGCAATAAAAAGATGTGAGAAAAAGAAACGATATAAGAGTTTAACATAATCCAATTAATAATGTGTATACCTAACAAACATTTAATTTTGGCCTACTTTAAAAGTTTTACAACATGTTGCTTTTATAACAACATAGAAAACAAATAAAACTTCTAATCCTTTATATAAGAAGCAAATAAATAGGTAATTATGATTAATAAAGATCAAGTTAAATTATTTTATTAATTATATCGTATAAATTTCAATTTATATTAAAATATCTAAAAAATAAAGGATTTGAGTGGTAAACATATTTAATAGCATCACTTATAATTCGAGAAATATTTTATTTTGCCAATAAACATGTGTTATATTGTTAGTAAGTCAATGAATGCATTTCTTAGCATTTCTATTAATAAACTTGATAATAGACTTTGCTCATAAAAAACTTGATAATAGACTATGTTCACTTATTTAAGGATTATGGGATTATTGGTGGTCCTCTGCTGATTATTGATTAATGATATAATATTTTTAAAATATATCTAATGCCTATTAACCAAAGATCGCCCAAATCAAATGACCACCTTATATGTATAGAAGCCATTATTCAATATTATAATATATCTATTTTTTTTATCTTCATTAAGTTTAGTAGCCAACTTAAGTTGGATTCTGGTAGACATTCAATATTGTATAAGCTGGCCAACGTGTTATTTAGAAGTAGATAACCACAAGGACAATTATAAATTACTAATAGGTTTAGTTCCCAACACGTTTTATTCGAACAGATCAAAGTGTATTTGTCATAAATATAAACTTTGAGAATATATGACACATTCCCAAACACACTCATCTTTCTAGAAGAGTAATCACAAACTTTATGCTAATTATTTTATAAATGTATGAGATGTAATCCTTGGGGCTGAGTAAACTATAAAAGCATGAAGCAATGTACTTCCAAACTTTTTTTGTGTTATCTCTATCCACTGCCTTGGTAGCATGACATCGCAATATGCGATGGCTTTTAGATTAAATAGGACAATGGCATTTCGAAGTGACATTAGATTTTGTACATGAAAAAACTGTCACATGCGTTTTTGTTTTTAAAACATAAAGGAACGTGCGTAAGGAAAGTGGTATCCACGTATGAAAATGTTTTATTTAGAAGTACTAAACTACTGTTGCTTCTGAAGCAGATCATAGAATGACACACCTAACACGTGGATGGCTTTTGTCAGCAGAAAATTCACTAACACAATCTCACACGTAGATTCTTACCAATATTATATAGTCTCTGCGTGCGTGCGTGCGTGCTTGATCTCTATGCAGGTTCATGCATCAGCAGTGAAACCCTGTTAATGGTGTGACCTCTCATTCTGATGGTGGGTCTCCACTCTCCACTCTGCAAACGCAATTGGGTAGTTTTCGTGGATTCAAATGCGAGGTCGGTAATATTGCGTCTTCTCATTTCAAACTTTACTCCATATATAGCCGTCTTAGTCTCCAATCATTACTTCCAGATCATTGCAAATCATTTCAGACTTGCTTCAGCGCTATAATCCAAAACCACAACTTGTTGACATTATACCATGAAATCAACTCACACACACAACATGTCACCAAAAGGGTCATTAGTTCTCGTTAGAAAAATATGAAATAACACGGTCATTTCAAACCCTGTTACTTCAGATTAAAGCTATTACTTTTATACTCCATCCATGTAATGGATGATGTGATAAACAATGGTGTCACTTTCAGGTTAAATGACGGCAGACTGAAAGGTTTAAAAGTAGGAACGAATGGAGTGAGTCACGTCACGTTTAGGATATGTGATTGTTATGGACATGAAGAAATGAATAAAGTAATAGGAAAATTTGGATACGCGTGAGCATGGACAAAGATTTGGCTGCTCTTGTTACGTCACAAAATCTGGAAGCATCTCTTTCTTTGGCCCTCGTCAAACTGGGAGTCATGTGACCACTTTCTGTCGTTCTCGTTGGAGTGGAAAGAAAGAAAGCAAACCACATTCAACACATATTCAGATACATACACTGCAATAGTAGCAGTGTAGCATATGGCGTCTGCTGCTGCTTTTTTTGAATCAAGTTGGAAAGTTACCTGGAACATTTTCAGTGAGGTCATGTAATTATTAATCACCTCCATCTTTAATGATGCTTTATTTGTTGAATTTGTTTGACTTTGTTAGAGATTTATCTTTCCTCGGTGCTATGAACATGTTAATCAGCTTTTAAGAGCTAGTGAGAATGATTGCTCACTCACGAGCCTTTTTCCTATTCCTTATCCTCCTCGTAAAATTTTTTTTTAACACAGTAGGTTACCCATTTTCAAAGTATGATGACAAATATTTGATGGATAGATTGAATAGGGATGATTTATACCTATTTGTACATCCAATCATCCATTTAAATATTTTTTAAGAGACAAGAGTATGAAAATAATGTCATAAGCAAGAGCGAATCTCTCTTGAATAAAAATGTTACAATTGGTCAATCACCTTAAGATTTAAGAAAAAGAAAAACATCTAAGAATTAAATTCTTGAATATCCTCTAAAACCTTAAAATTGTGAAATCATATTACAAAATCAACTTAAAAACTTCATTCGAGCATGCAACCAGAAAAGGAAAGCATACAATAAATAACAAAATTAGTTAGTAAAAATTCAGCACAATATGAAAACAGAGACAAAGTGATCACACAATCAACTTTTTAAACCATGGTTTTGAATCACAGCAACTAAAAAAGCAAACTCCAAGAATTATTGAATATCTAAAATCAAAGTCTCTCTCTGTTATAAAAAGAATATTTGAATGATTGAATCAAATTTTGTATTTTTTTCATAAAAAAATGAGAGATATATGGCATCTTCTATTACTAAAGGTTTTAATAAATTAAAACCAGTTTAATCCATTAAAACAATTTAATTAATTAAACTAAACTAAGAATTAAGCTCTTAAATTTTTAATGTTAGAAGTGATATTTTAGTAAGGTTGAATTTTAAGTAATTTTAATTAATTAAAAAGTTGTTTAAATCAATTAAAATAAAATTAAAAGGAAGACTTAATATTTAACTGATTTTAATCAACTGAATTTAATCGATCAAAATACATTTTTAATTGATTAAAATGTAT
>Ga0123340_1002029_pt1 | contig 17800 bp, 8 predicted proteins | sample SirMexnodulemix_FD_89961 | JGI IMG/M metagenome (GOLD analysis project Ga0123340, IMG submission 89961) | Root nodule microbial communities of legume samples collected from Mexico - Siratro Mexico nodule mix | ecosystem: Host-associated > Plants > Roots > Nodule | place: Mexico: Nepantla... | reverse complement strand
ATCACAAAAAGCTTAAAAAATAAATTTTAGATAAAAATATCATTTTAATTATTTTTTTAATTTAAAAAGACCTCATTTTAATTTGCTTTAGGCCTTCTAAAGCTTCAGCCGCCTAGTAGATTTAAAATTCAACAATAGCAATTTCTGTTTCTATTCCCTTTCAAATTTTAATTTTTCTGTGACTGTAATCATTTCAATTTGAAAAAACACCCTTGATTCTATTGAAACAAGTTTCAAGGTTTGAATATTGAAGTTTTTCTAAATAATTATACGAAAACCATGAAACATATCCAGAGTCATAAAAATTATAAAAATGGCTGTAACATGGTTTTGGATTTGGTAAAAATTTCTTTTTCAAATATATCAAGAAAGATTCTCATGAAACTGAAATTAGAAATATTACATTTTCATATTTATTATATAAGTTTGAAAGTATATTCCATGAAATCATTAATTGCCAGGAAGATAAAGTACTTATATTTTTCTTAATTCTTGTTCTTATAATAAAGATAGGTATCTATACTTTTAAGATGGTAGAAATTATTTTCTATAATAATTACCCGTTCCTTCAATTTTTTGACATGATTTCTATTTTTACTTTTGTTTTTTCAAAATTTTAATTAAATATTTTGCTCTGAAGTTACTAAATGTCAATAACCAAATAATAAATTTTCTGAACACAAATTCTTGAGAATGTGATTAAAAAAAACAATTTTATATACTTTGAAGAAAAACATCCATTCTAAAGACAAATCTTTATCAATTCACCAAGCAATATCATACTCGTGCAAATAGCACAAAACCTCAAATATATGCATTGACTATTATCACTTATATATTTTTCTGGAACAGTTGAAGTACATATACTTAAAAAGTTTGAGAAAAAAATTTGAAGAATTGTACAAGAGACATGAAAAATAGACATGGGTAAGTGAGAAGACAGTTTCACGTGAAGATTTTGCTAAAGTTGAAGTGGTTGATTTTAGTGTTTGAACGATAAAGGAGGACAAACTTAGTCCTCAAACTTTACGAATGATAGGAACATTTGAGAAGCATGTACGATGAGGTTGTTGTTAGAGAAAATGAATTAAACTTTTTTAGAGGCCTATTAGTAGCCGTGATCATGTGGAGAAGATTTAGATGAGATATAAAGAAAGAAAAGAAAAGATATGAAAAGGATCTAGACAGCTAAAATACCCGCTTAATGTGCCTATCCATGTGCAATTTTACTAGATTCGATTACAAGCAAACAAATGCTTCTCTTTTGGGTGCCCATTGTGCATTTGTCTGCCCATTAAAACCCTCAAATCTCACAAGAATCATTTCCTTTAATCTCTTATCCATGTTTCCTACAAAATCACCATTTAAAAAATAACATTTTCTTTAACCCAAATTAACACAAACTGGGAGTATTTTTCCTATATTTGGATGCCTTTAGAACTGAGTAATATGCATAATCCAATTGCAATATAGTGGATATTATCAGTGAAAATGGCGTACTATTAAAGGAAGAAGAGTTCAGTTAATAAATAGATTTTTCTTTATATTTTTGTAAGTGAGATCTTGGGATTTTGATGTTAGAAAGGATGGTTGAGTCTGGGCATTAAAACTTACTAGAAATGGAACATGAAATCAAATACTTTTTAGAAGTTGAACACTAGCACTAAGCTATATATATACAGTGGTTAGCAATATAAAAAAAATGTACAGCCTTATGATTTATAATGTATTTTAATAAATTGATATATATGTAATGCGTTATATTAAGCATCTTTGACCAATGTAGACAACTTGGATTTCTTCAAATATCCGCCCATTATGCATATATTTAGTCTGTGTTAAGTCATATGTATGATCATTCATATCATTGATAAAGTATATTTAATCATGCGTACATATAATGTCATAATTTTTATAATGCATACTTCTGAACCAAGTATTATTATAGTTTGTTGTGTGTGAGTGGGAACATGGATTGGACCACAAACTTTGATTTAGTTAAAGAGGAAAAGAAAAATTTAGAGAATAAAATTGCTTTTCTTTGCGAAGACAGGGAATAAAATTGTAATATATATTGCTAGCCAACTTGTAGAGAATTTCCAATAATGGATAGCTGACCCATTGTCGGGTAAATTTTCCTTCGGGGTGTCTGGATTGTTATGGAATGGGGTCTACATCTCAATAAATATCATAATTTCGTGAAAACCATTTTCCTATTATTCTGCAAATCTTCATAAATATAATCAAATTTTGAAATAAAAGAAACAATGATGGAAAGAGAGTTTTTGTTGTTAATATAAGCACTTGTTCTCTTTTGCTTTCAAACCCTCTCTCCTTGGCTTCAACCCTCAAACTCAGAGCCTTTCATCATCCACCACTTTCCTTCACCACAAAACCCTTCAGAGAAAGTATATATCAAACACACTCAAGAATCATTTCAGAAGCTGAAGTTTTGTTGATATGTATTTTTCATTCCACTGCAACTGGAGGAGGCATCCAAAGGGATCGCATTGATCCCAAATCTCAGATTTATAAATTTTCCCTTCTCAATATTTGGGATCATGCTATCCCTTTGGATTCCTCCTTTGGTGGCTTCTACTATTTCTCATGCTTTTCGTGGACAACCTCCAATTGCTGCATCACAAACCACCACATTCTGCATATCAAACACAGTGCTATAATTCCTGTAAGTCCATATTATCAATCTTCTTATTGCTCTCTCCCACTCACCAACCCAATTTCTTTCACTTTTGCTTTTAACATATGTATTGGATCTCATCTTGTGTCACACAACTTTCTTCCTATATTGTTTTCTTCTTCATTCAATCTATGAAGTTAACTTTTTTTCTTTCCAGAACCACACCCTTAAATTTAGCAGAAATAGGCTTAATGATTACCTTATTCATGCTTTCTGAGCATGGTTGAATAGATCCACTAATTCAGTCCCGGGGGGAACTGGAACCCACCAAGTTAAATTATTCTTGAACCAAGTATATATATATATATATATATATATTATATCATTATTAGGTCTTTCTGCTTTTCACCACACACACATATATAATTACACTTATATAACGTACACTTATAAATATATAATTGTATGTTTTATCGAAGTAGTTTTCCATGAATGTGTATATATGCAGTACATTCACATATATCAGTCACTAGAGAAGTCAGCTTCTACTGGGTACCAAAGTTCTACAAAATTACAACATGCAACCTAAATGCCAACTTTAACTAATATGGAGACACCCTTTTGCAGTTGATGTACTAGGATTTATGCGTTAATGGCCATTGGATGTTCTATTATATGGATTTAAGTGGGTTATAGAATTTTTGGGTTTCTAATATTTATCCCCCGTGAAGAAGGTTATTAAGACATTTTAAAGCCATAGACTAAAGACAGCTTTGACCAAAGAATTAAGGGCATTGCCCAATATTTTTTCATGGATAAATAAGATTGATTTCATATATATCCTCTGTAAGTAACTTTCTTGATTTTAATCAAACACTTTTTTTCATGGGTTCATAAATGAATGGAAGGAAAAAAGGTAATCTCTCTCCAAAGTCACAGATGCGCATATTCTTTCTCTTAGTTACAAATTGAGGATGCCACTGTTGGCAAATGAAAAATGTTAATTAAGTAAAATATATAGCAAAATGGGATCAAGCAAGCTAGTTAATTGCTAGCTTGCAATCCATCCGTATGAATAAAACAGTGCTGACTATTAGCTATGCATCTAATCAGTCGGCGAAAAATAATTTCTACCCCATTTGGAAGGTTTTTGAATTTTGATCATTACCTATATTCAACAAATCAATTTCACCTTTTGATAAAGCAACTTTCCCCCCAGCTGAACATGGTCATTTTATGCACAAAAAGCTAACTGGTCATACTTGGCACTCATAGTCATAGTTCACTGACCACACTTGAGTTGTCATATGTTGACATGATATTTTGTGTTGAACCAACCTTCTGTTGCCATATGAGTGCTGGAACAGGCTTCATATGGGTCTCACACAGTCACAGTAGCTATGATAGCCTTATAATATTAAATTAGCTTTTGTGAAAAAATGTAAACAGTGGAGGAAAATCCCACTGAAATCTTGGTAAAGTAGAGCTGAATATAAAACTACAGTGTAGTGGCCAATTGAAGTAGCATATGACAGTCTAAAACCACTGTAGCTTGAGTCAATTGCACTCCGAAAACCACATGCTTTTATGGGCTTTAATTAGAATCCAAGGCAGTGAGAGTTGTTATTTAGGCAATTCTGTATGTTGCTTTGAGACTCACACTGAGTGTTCCATAGGAAATGGAATCATACACGTGCCAACATTGCAATATCTTTAAATAGTTTTGAAGAAAAGGGTATTTGTTTTGATGGTTTTACGTCCTTAGGTTATTCTTGGCACATGAGTCCCTCCAACGTTGTAAATTTTAGCCCACACTTTGGTGAGGATCGCTTTTATCACATGGTTGGAACCCCCTAGCTACCCCCTCTCCTGTTGAACAATGAGCTGTTAAATCTCTTTATCAATTTTTCTCAAAGGACAAAAGATTAATTCTACACTAAACTATTAATGAAGGAGGGCCACTAAGGAACACAGTGCACACACTTCTGAAGGATGGCCCTTTTGTTTCACTGTCTATTCTGTCTATTTCTTGTAAACAACCATGCTATTCACATATTTTTGTATCTACACATATATTGCTCATGTCAACATATTTAATTTCAATTTCATAATAGAGAGATAGCTAATTAAACTCAAACTCAAATTTTTTTCTTGAGAATTTTCCTCTTGCCCTCACCAATTTGACTATTATGCATGGTAATACTCTTTCCTTTATTCATTTTCCACAAATAAGCAGAATTTTTAACTATCAGATCATAAATAATCACGTTTCTCTATTCCGAACCATGGTATTAAGAAGACCAATTAAGGAGAGAAATAAACAGAATTTTAACTAAAAATTAGTAGGCTGATGTGACAAAATTAAAATCATTTTTAATAAAATAAACTAAGATAATTGGTATAAAAATCAGTGAAGTTCCGATCTGAATAATTTTTGAAAGAGGGGTTAATTTTTAAGTGAATATGATGATTTTTGTAAGATGGAGTGGTGGGTGGACTTAAATTTTGCAAGGAGATGACGTTGAAATGAAAATGGAAGAGGAAATGGGGTCCTAGGTGAAGTAGAATTTTTGGACAAAAGAGTGTTGAAATTGTCTACAAGTGTGAGTATGTAGCTCCCATGTCCCCCTCTAGGACTACACAAGCTTTATGAAGAAGACAAGAGCTGCCAAAATAAATAAATAGATATGAATATTTTTGTTGAGGAAAAATTAATAATTTTACGTAGAGTGGTGTTAAGAGTTGAAGGGTTGGGTTGGGTTGCGTTGGCAGGGATAGTGGCCCCGTAAGGTCCTTCTCATGTCTCCAAATTTAAACCCCTTCCCTCAATTTCTTCTCATTCTTTTCTCACCCTTATCTTCTAAGCATCAATTTCCGATCTTACCATTTTTTTTTTTCATCTTTCACTCTGAGAGCTACGGATTATTTGCTTCACAATTCAAATCAACTTTCAATATAATTTTACTTTATTTTAATCCCTCGCTCTACCTTTATTTTTCAATATTTTTTAAATAAAATAAACTCATGTTATAGACAACAAGTTAGTAAGTAAATTTATTAACTTTTTAAGTAAGATTTACATCACACTTGTATATTTTAGTTGAAATGAAATCTTCAAAATATCTCTAAAAATAAATACCTTTAGTATAAAATATAAAATAAGTAGCACAAAATACGATTAATTTATAAAAATACGATTTACACTCTATTTATATAATATAATTTGATTTTATATATCTAATTATCAAAAGGAAATAAGTAGCACAAAATTACAAATATTTACTTGTTTGAGAAGACAATTATAAATAAAAAATGAACTCTTTTAGGTGTGTTTTTAGTAAAAAAAAAGAAAAAAGTCTCTTAATTTAGGTGGAAGAGGAGATATATGTATGTTGCACTGACTTACTTTTTATTTTGCTTTCTTACGATAAATATTTCATCATATAAAATAATAAATAATTTTATATTAGAAAAATTATGACAAAATATTAAATATTTTGAGTTAATTAGTGAGTGTGTGTACATTCACTATACAAGATTTAAAAGTCGAATTTGAGTTTTCTTTACTTATTTATGAATTTCCCATTCTATGCATTACTTGCACAAGTTAAGAAATAAAAAAATATATATTTTTTGACATATAATAAGTTTTCGATTACATTAATAGCTTTTTCATTTTAATTATGGCCCATGGGATAGAGAATTTAATTTTGATACTGTAGATGAAGTGTGCAATAAAACAAAATATGTATTGGTTGGTAGTTGTGCAGTGGGGAACAACTATTGGACGATTGAATGAAATGGTTGGTTACACAACCCCACCCAGCCAAAAGAATAAAGTATCTCATAAAATTTTATGTTGTTTGTTATTAGTCTTTTTTCTATGATTTTGTAGACGAATTTTATTAGGGTTTTCTTGTATTCGTTTATGTTGTTCATTCTTATCAATTCAAACGAGAAGAGTTACTGAAGTAATTAAATAAACCGTGTTATTCATTTTGATATCTAACTTGTTAGAGAGAATAAACTCATAACATAAGTTAAATGAAGCTAATTTATTGTATTTAGGAGAAAAATTACATTCAAATAAATCACACATAAAGAAACCAGACACATTATCCCTTGTTTGAAGTTTTCTTTTCAATTAAACAAAAATAAATAAAAAATAGAGAGAGAATAATAAGATGGTAGCAGAAATAATGAAACATTTTAAAACAGCCATCAGCATCTGTACTACATGACAGAGTGCATTACATTCACAATTAATGTCCCGCAAATTAATTAATTAATTAAGCTGACTAACCAAATTTATTCTCTTACAATTTTGCTTTTAATGTTTGGGCTGTTGTGGCTCAGTAACAAGGTTCTTCTGTCATAGTAAATGGGCTCGTAAAAGGCTCTATAAGGGCAAAAACTTCCAGCACTCATCAATAGTGATATGCACTCCATAAAAAATTTCAAATTTTAAATTTGTCCTTATCATCTTTAATATAGGCAGGTTTACGGTGATAGTTCAGTTGGGATGCTTTCCAGCATTTTTGGTTATCATTTTATTATGATGGGATATAGTTGAATTGCTGGTGATATTGTTAAGACAAGATTGGTACGTAGTTTATTGATTTTTTTGGTTTGGGTTTTTCAAAGATTGAGAGTGAGTGATTTTGGAAATCGGGTTCCGGTAAGAGCTTAAAATTGTGATTCAGTAATGGAAATGGGTGTGAAATGAGTTATAAAAAGAGGATTTCCGAAGAAAAAATTGAATTATGAAAAGGGAAATGCAAAATATGTTTCCAAAAACAAAATTCTGAAAGGTCTTTCGAAAAGGACATTCCATAATACAAATATTGTATTGTAGGATGTACTTTCTGTAATACAATATTTGAGTTCCGAAATTGTCATTCCAAAAAACTAAATTTATATTACAGAAAAGGAATTTTGGAATACAATAATTATATTATGGAATGCTCTTTCTACAATACAAATTTAATATTTCGAAATTCTTTTTTGGAAAGCTCACATTATTTTTGTTTTTAGGTTTATGTACTTTGATGTTGGTTTTTGCAAAAATATCATGGACATTTTAGATGAGTTTGAGGAATGGGGTGTGGAAGCTGATGTTAATATGTTGCAGTCAAATAGTTGTAATGCTTTGGACAGTGAATGCAAGGTCCATGAATGCACTAATGCATTTAATACATATACCATAAATATCATGAATAAGTTTAGTGTTATTGAAGAACAAAATATGATATTGTGGAATTTATATGTAGGTCTTTTCTTCTTGGGATGATTTGTGGAATTGGACAAGAAGAAACAGGAACAAATTTGGGTTTGTTATTGTTATATTAAGGTCTGATACAGCAAATAGGTAACGAGTAAGGAAAACGTATGTACTGTTAGGTTGTGGAAGAGAAGGTAAATATAAGCGATATAAAAAGGACTTATAGATTATTGAAATTGAAACTAGGAAATGTGATTGTCCTTTTAGATTGCGGAAAACTCATCAAAGATGGTAAATGATAGATTGTACAATTACTTTGTGTCTTTAATAATCATGACGTGACACATATATTTGTCGGGCATCCATATCCTCAGCAACATTCACTTCCTCAGCGACATTTTCCTCAACGTCATCGGTTTTGGGAATATTATCACCACCACTACCTCTACATCTAACCGATACAGTAGGCCTTACACGATCTGCTTGGGAGCTCCCTCCTCTTGTTCTCACCATGTTTCTATTCATATATACATCCTCCAAATTAGAAAATCAACAACTGAACCGCAATAAATTTAAATTTTAAAAAAACTAAAAAACAACGACAAAATACAATTCAGGAAAGTGCATTCTAGAACTATATTTCGGAAAGGAAGTTTCGGAATGCTCTACCGGAATGACTATTCCGTAATAGCATTCCAGAATTTACTTTCCAAAATACAGTTCCAAAAGGTAATTTCTGGAATTGTACTACGAATTGATCAACTTACAGAATTTCGCTTTTGTAAAATTTCCAGAATGGACTTTCTGGAATACAAAAACAAACTTACTAGCTTGTTGACCTACACCGTGCCACCGTTCTACAGCTCAACACCATTGTTCTGTAAACGCCAACTCACCTACAATCATGTCACTATTTTGCAGATCAACACTCAACCTTCTACACTAAATCTCTAAACCAAAACAGTCTCACATCTTGCAAATCTTCAAAACAAACAAAAATACACAAACAAAAAATGACACATAAACTATACATCTAAATTCTTTAAATATCTTACTTAAGTGTCCTCTAAATTCATTCTTAAATGAGACTTCTACTCTTTAATAAGTAATACTTAAGTGTTCTCTAAATTCAGCAAGTAACACTTGTTCAAGCAAGTAAGTAAGTCAATTGAGAAAGATAATAAAATCCTCTCCCTTTCTTACAAAATAATCTAAAAATAAATAAAATATAAAATTACAATAAAAAATAAATTTGAACTAAAAACTATTAAAAAGATAATATAAAATAAAGATAAATGTTCAATATAAATTAAAAATAATATAAATATTTATCACTTATTACTCACGTTACAAAATCAATAACAAAATCAACTCTTATTATGTACGATATGAAAATCAACAAAAATATTTTATTAACATCAATAGTAGATCTTTTAACCACCAATCTAGCATAATACTCTCTTATTTTATAAAATCATCGGTCATCTCACTTATTATAAATTTAATTATTGATTTTTTTCACCTTTTTGAGTCTTATTTCTATTAAAAGTCTCCATTTCTTACATTGTTGTAATTTATAAAAAAACATTTTACCAACTTCTTGAATTAAGTACCTTTACATAAATATAAGGAAAGAAAACATAACACTCTCTAAAAAAATAGGATAAACACAAAAATATTTTTTTTTGTTAATATTTATTAAACAATAAGAAAACAAGCATTGATGTTAAAGAAAACTTTTGTTATGAATGATTTTATTAGTGTGATAATATAAAAAAAATACATATGAATTGTAGAATTTATAAAATGTCAAAGTATATTTAAAGAAATTGCTTGTAAGAGGCCTTTGAGGAGACTGTCCATTTTGATGTTAGATTTTTTTTCTTATATCAACTCATTTCATCTCCTACTTAAGGGGTGAACTCGTGTTTAAAACTCGCAACTACTTTTCATGCAAATATGTGTGAACAAAAGTATTGTTGTTCAATCAGTTATCTTTCTTCTACATATATAATATTTACAAAAGCAAATAAAACATTAAAATGAGAAATATTAGAAAAGTCAGTTTGACACATTGAAAAAGTCCAATGTATCCCCTTACTTTACAAGTGATTAAGTTATTGAGAGAAAGCCATAAACCTTACTAACTCAATTTCTAGTACCATACAAGGTAACTTTGGAATGATATAAGTAAAAATATAATTAATTTATATACACTAGAATATCATACACACACTTGATCAATTATTCATATGTGATTTTTAAAATTTAATTATTATTATCATTATAACAAAGGTAATAAAAGTCATTACATACCATTTGATTTTTTTTTCTTCTCAAACAAACACGTATTTTTCATTTATTTATTTTGACTTTCTAATTTAATTTAAAAATAATAATTTTTCATTCATTTTTCTTCTATTTTTTTCCTTTCTTACTTTCTCGTTTCTATTATCGTAACCCAAACAAATGTTTATAAAAAGAAGGACATTCTGTATAAAGAAATGGGTTGGTTGGACTTGATTTGGGAAGGGTGAGCTCAATGGCAAATTTTTCCATTTAGTTTTGAACACACTTTTTTACCCCTTCTATTAAGAGCAAAAAGCAAATTTTAGCTGGACTTCTCTAGAAACAGGAGTAAACTTGGAATTTAATTATCTTTTGAAGAAATCACTGGAAACTCTTACAGTATTATATTGAAAAGAATAAGTTAAAATTCAAGCTGAAAAAATTTATGCTGAATGTGTGTCTGGTCATTTTATAGGGTTTGGTGGTAAAGTACCTGAATGTGTAAGGTTGATGTAGCCATCAACCTGCACTGTTTGCTACTTTGCTTGGATGCATTGAGGTTTTCTTTTTCCTTTTTCAGCTCAGGATAGCAGTTCTGTCTGATAATGCAAAGAGACAATGGATGGTAAAACCTATGTCTTGGAATATGGTATTTGGCTCCTCTATGATTGAGTTTAACAATTACACAGTAAAATATAAAGCAAGAATTAATATTTCCAAAAATTAAGGATTAATATAAATAACAATTATATATGATAAACTCCTTAATTATGTAAATTTAATAAACTTTTATCTGTTTATTTAACTGATATCTTCCTACTAAATTTCTTACAGAATCTGTACTCACAGATATTTTTATATTCAGCACGCCATATCAAATATCTTGATCACCGAATATTATCACATGTAGTTGCTTCTGTCACTTTAAGCATACGGCAGTAGAAACATGTAAACTATTTGTGAATTTTACAGCAAAATAGTATATAAATGAATGGTGGTCTAAAAAAATTACAACAATTAAAAACAAACTTGTGGGAAAAAAAACCTTCCATCGTTACGTGGAAAAATCATCACTTGTATTTTATATATCTTCTACTTTTATATTTGAAAATAGTTATTACTTCATTATTAAAAAAAAGAAGTGATATGATATAGTAAATGAAGTACAATTGGGCTGCAAACTTTGTGATGTGTGTCTATCTATTTAACCTATGTTGGTTATTATCCATTTATCTATGACAAGTTTTTAGAGAAAAAAATATTTTGATCCTTCTATTTCTTGTGAGACATAGTTAAGGTTTTGTATTTTTACATTAATGAGTTGGTTCTTATATTTTTAAAATAAGAAATTCTCAGAAGAATAGACCAAATCTATTTTGTTTGAATTTAAAGATTAAATTCATTTATACATAACTATAGAAATTTTCTCATCTCTTATAAAGTATAAAAACCAAAAGTAGTTTTGTGCATATATCTTGTACTTAAGAAAATGAAAAACATATACAAGACAAGAAAAGAAGAAAGAGGAAAGTGAAAGCGGTGAATGGCAAAGAGGACAAAGAATTTTGTGCTTTTCACAGTTTTATCTGTTGATGGCAGGCCAAAAGAAAGCGCTTTTTTAGGTGTCATTTCTATCTATCAATCATAACATCACTCTTCAAATTCATTCCCTTCTCTTTTCATTTTCCTTTCCCTTTTCCTTCTTTCTTGCATTCTCTCCTCTGTTGCACTCATCATTTGCAGCACACAGTGAAAAACCACCCTGGTTTATCACCAGACTCCACAAGGAAAAAGAAACGTGGGCCCCACTTATCTCACAACTCACACACCATGTCACTTCACCGTGAGTGACCCGTGTTCAACAATCTCTCTAGTTTTAAGGTTTCTCTTGCTTGTTATTATGGTAACGACATAGTATAGACACGCAGATAATAATAATCAGACATATTAAAAACTCTGAATGCTTTGGGTCCTTGAGTTGAGGGACACTGTTAGATTTCCAAGACCCCTCTTTTTTTACACACAAACAAACAAAAAATAGGGAAATTTTATTTTTTTGCTATATTTCTCCCATCAGATCACTGCATAATCATAATGCTGTTTCTCTTATATCATCTCTTCTGATCCATTTCTCTCTCTCAAAGGTCCTCCTGTGTCAGGGTCTCAGAAGAGAGAGATCACATACCTTGCACACAATTCACACAACTCGTGCTGGGCTTCAGAAAGACTGAAACTTTCTCCTTAAAAACTTGAGGGTATTTATGATCTTTGCCTCACTGAGTCATTACATATAGATTCTCAACTTGGGTGTTCAAAATGTTGGTCACTACTGAGGACAAGTCTCATGTTGTTGTTGTTGACATACACAGTAATGGCTGTTGTCACCGGAGCTCGGCCGCCGACGAGGGTTGTTCCGACGCCGCCAACCAGTCGCATGAGGAGCAAAGATCTTCCCATGATCCTAGCACTGAGATAGTGGGAGTGTGTGAGAAGGAGAGAGGATCCTCTGCTTCAGAGTGTTCAGTGGAGGTGGATCTGGAGGAGGGTTCAGTCCCCGAAGTTAAGGTGCATTTGGATAATGTGGAGAGGGATTGTAGGATTTGCCATCTCAGCATGGATATGACCAACCGTGAATCTGGAACTCCCATTGAGCTGGGATGCTCTTGCAAGGATGATTTGGCTGCTGCTCACAAACAGTGTGCTGAAGCATGGTTCAAGATCAAGGGCAACAAGTAAGTACACTTTTATGTCTTTGGAATGACTTGGTTCTTGGCAAAGTATTGTGAATTTGTAGATTGGCAAGGTATCCAGTGGTCTTGTTTTAATCTGAGATATGGATAATCCATTTTTTTCCCCCAAATCAAATCTGGTGCTTTGACTTTGACTTGTCTGTTTGTTGCTTACTTACTCTTTAGCAATTTATCATATGCTTATGATACGAAGAGGATTTGGAATAATAATGCAGGTTCTTCTTTTGCTAAGAGAAGGTTTTGGGATATTGTTTTGGTAAAGATTAAATGGTTAAAGAAAAATGTTGGAAGGGAGATGAAAATATCATATTTGCAGGTCGGACAGTCCAAGCATGTTTGATTTGTTTCTCTACCTCTTTATCAGTTGTTTGTGAACAAATTGAATTTCAAAAGTATGTTTGAGAGTGAGGATTTGGAGGAAAATGGAACAATGAATTTAAGTTTTTAATAAATATTTTCTAATTTTGGTAATTTTTAACAAGTAAAGAAATTTAATGATATCCAAACCTTTAGTTTATTTGAATAAACAATATATACCTTTCAATTAAAAACAACAAATTCTTGAACGCTCACTTTTTGAATTTCTGAAAGCTTTATTTTTTGCAAAAACTAAACTTGCCTTCAATGCTTTGTTATTCTTAATCAGACAGCATGAATGGTCCATAAGTAAGAGTTGGTGTGTTATGAGAAATTTCTTGTAAAAGAAGGATTTTGTAAAAGCAGTACATTTATGGAGGTGGGTGTAGTTTCCCAATCAAGAAAGCTGTAAGGTAATTAATGTTAACCTCAAGGGAGATTAGTATAGTCGTCCCTTTATTTATTGATCTGGCCGTCGTTATTAAATAGTCATTCCCTTTTCTTTCTTTAAAAGAAATCATGATCAAGTGTATTATTCACGTTGGAATTTTGTGACACATTGACAGCTGAATTTCATGAAGTTATAATCAACTATTGTTGACAGGCTCCAGTAATCTTCAAATTCAAAAATCTCTAAAACGATAATCAAAGTGTTGGGTGTGCCTAGAGAAAGATTATTTGAGAAGTTAAATACATAGTTCTATGGGTTTCTAGGATGAGTAAGTGGAAAGTGGAAATTTTGCGAATGAAAATCAGTAGAAAGACTGAAGAGTAGGTGTATATGATGCAGAAACAGTTTAGGTTGATTTCAGTTTAAAGTTTGGAAAGTAATTCTGTGAATTCCAAATAAAGAATTTCAATAAAAAAAGTGCTTCTTTGGTGGTCATCAGAACAGTTTTCTCGATAGTTTTTTTACGGCCAGCGATGTTTCCTAGTTTCTAGTTCATTCCTTGCAATGTTTTCTTATTCTCGGTTCTTTCTTCTTAAAAAAATTGCCGACTTCGAGTTTTGATGTCTTTTTTTTTTTTTGAGATTATAAAAGCACTGAGTTTCTACTTTGTAAAATTTCACTTTGACAACTTGTAAAGGCTAAAGTATATGATTTTCTTTATGTCCGCATTAGGTTAAATTTCGGAAATCCTAGAGAGAAGCCAGTAAATGCATAAATCTAATGGTTAATCCGTAGAAAGCATCATGAAATTTGCTGCATCTAGATTGTTTTCCCATTTCAGGATGATATTTTGTTCTATTTTTCAGAAAGAAAACATGTTACTTTACCAGTAAGAGATCCAAACACCAAGCCATAAGAGAGAGAGTCACAGACTTCAATTCATATAAAAGAAAAAAATGTCATGTTGGAATTGCTTTATGACAGTCTTGTGAGCATATTGAATGAAGGGAATAAACTTGAAGTTTGATAGGATTGTTGTACTAAGTGTAACCAGAATCGGTGTTTGATTGATTATGGCTCAAGATCATTTATTTGATTGATAAGATGGTGTGCCTCCATCTGTTAAGTTTTGGAATAGCGCGAAATGAATGCAGCTTCTCTTGGTTCATGCTTTTAGATTACTTCTGCTTGTGTATTTAAACTGCTAAAAGTTACTGCATTAGTGTTATACTTTTGTATGTAAATTGTAATAGACTTGTAAGTTGTACTAAGTATTTGATCTGTATGATTAACAGAACATGTGAAATCTGTGGATCAATTGCACGCAATGTAGCAGGAGCTATTGAAATTCAAATGACAGAACAATGGAATGAGGCAAATGATGCTTCCACAGCACCACCATCAGGAACAGCAGCACCCACAGAAACTAGAAATTTCTGGCAGGGTCACCGTTTTTTGAATTTCCTACTAGCCTGCATGGTCTTTGCCTTTGTCATATCGTGGCTCTTTCACTTTAATGTACCCTCTTGAATTCCTGTTCAACTTGAGGATGAAGCAGGTTAAGATGATGGGGGGTTATTAGACCAACCTATGGCTCTTAACACAGGTATCAAACTCAATACCTGTGTCTGCATAGTTGATTCGAACTCTGTCTTTCTTTTCATATGTTCATACGTGTATTTTCACTTTTATTTGCTGCATTGTTGTAGATCTTATTTTACTCAAGTTAGAATACCACCATGGATGTTTATGGTCATTTTCTTAATTAAATTTATATCACATGCTCGTTTCTTATCTTAGAAATTGTACTGGAATGGATAGGGTTTGTACTTTGTACAATGCACCTCACAATTTTGGATATACTTTAGTGCATCACCCTATGATATGGATGAGAAGAGATCAAGTTCAAGATCCAATAATTTTCTCAAAGTTAAATTGTTGTCCTTTGTATCAAACTTATTCCTAAGTGGATACAAAACCCTCCTTAGAAGTTTATATTTGATAACCTTAAGCTACACACCAGTTTCAACCATCTATTACTCAAACTTTGAACCTCAAATATTACAGTATATATCCATTTTCTTCAAATAATAAAAAAGCAATGATCAGGAGTTCTCATATACTGCAAAGTGAATTTATCTCCAGTGGTACACAATGTATTGTGTTGAGTGATTATTTGTAAAATTAATATGACTTATATTTGGATATTTCTATTCTAATAATAGGTTAATGATAAAATTCAGTGTAATTTTTTTTTATTTGACGCGGAAATTGCTAAAGTTGTTTCCATTTGTTTTATGGTAAAAAATATATATATTTTTCCTATGTTTTTTTAGAAAATACGCATTTAATTATTTTGTTTTCTAATTTACTCTAACATTACCAAACAGTTACTATATTGAACTACTATGGTCGGTCTGAAGATAAAAAGTTTGAGTTTGCTTTAACATCAAACAATTATTTTCCCTAATTTAGTAAAAAATACACATTTTAATGAATCAATTTTATCTAATTCTACTCTAGTGTTTAATCAACTGATACTAGATTCAAGTATTATAGGGTTGTTCTAGAAATGAAAAGTTTGGGTAGTGTATTTGAAATCTTGGATTTTAGCTTTGTTATTATCATTATATAAAAGAATGGATAGTAAATCTGTTTAATAAAGAGTGGGTAATATTGTTGATTGTTTAAAAAAAAAGGTAATATAATTTGTCCACTTAAAGATTATGTTGTCTCTGTTTCATCTTTATTGGTGTTTAAGGTTTATATATTCAAATTAAGCAAGATTATATATATAATTATAAAATTTGGAATAATCATTTTTGTTTTTCTAAAAGAAAAGAAGATAACAATAGTTGAATTTCATAAAAAAGCTTTAATCATAAACGTACAACAATATAATATAGCTATAAGAATATAACTTTATTATATTACAGTAAAATCAATAGAAAAGAATTTAGTCTTATATAACGATAAACGAAAGCAAAAGAATTAAAAAAAAATAAAATTAAAAGTTTAGATTTACGTTATATAACCATATAACCGTGTGATATCATTTTTTAATATCAATTGTTTTCGTCTTTTATCACATATTAAATTGTTGATATCTTCTTTTTATATATGTAAAAAAATATATTGTAAAATATTTGAATAAAATTTATTCTAAATTAAATAAGAATTATCTTTATAGAAAATTTGAAAAATATATATCAAGAAGATTTGATTGAATTTATAATTTATAAAATCTGTACCCATAACTAGAAACAATAAAAATAAGAAAATAGATTTAAAATCTCACTTTAATTAACAATCTCGATTAAGATTTAATTAATCTTAATTAGATAAGTATTAGTTAAAATAATAAATTCATTATCAATTATCACTTACATTATAAAAGGGTTATAATTAAAATGTCTAAACATAGTTAAATATATGCTCATTAGAAATTTTCTAAGATTTTCGTCATTTCTTAAAAGTACAAATTTCCTTACCTGCACCAAATTGCTTATAGGCAACTAAAGTAAGTTCAACCAAATTTAGATTGTAGTAGGGACAGAATTGTTCCTCAGCCCAAATAAAACATTGTACATTGATAATTATGTTTTAGCATTGATAAAGACTTAGAAAGAAGGTAAAATAGATTTTGATTGAGACTTTATCCTCCAAGATTCGTACAATGATTTTATTCCCATCTTAAGTAGGACTAATAGAGGGACATTGGTGAACAATGAAATTTTAAAAGGTGAGATTCGATCCACTGAATCTAAAATTTTATTCCAATAACAGTGTATAATGATGTCTTGAATGATTGTTGCATTAATATTTTATTACTAATCATTTCATGATGTAATGCTTTATTTTCTCTAGTGCTCCAAATATCATTGTAAAGTTTTGTTAATATATTCAACATAATTCTTATTTTAATATTAATTTAAATATATTTTTAATCTCAACAAAAATATATTTTTATTATTGATTGTAGTTAGTTTAGTCCTAAAGATTTAAAAAATTATTCAGTATAATTAAAGTAATAAATATTATTTCAAATTAAGATTAGTATATTTTTTAAGCACATAATTTAGTTAAAAATTATGTTTAATATTTAATATAAATAAGATAGTTATATGCTTCATTCAATAATTTACTTTTAACGT
>Ga0123340_1002021_pt1 | contig 17843 bp, 7 predicted proteins | sample SirMexnodulemix_FD_89961 | JGI IMG/M metagenome (GOLD analysis project Ga0123340, IMG submission 89961) | Root nodule microbial communities of legume samples collected from Mexico - Siratro Mexico nodule mix | ecosystem: Host-associated > Plants > Roots > Nodule | place: Mexico: Nepantla... | reverse complement strand
TATATATATATAGTAGTTTTACTGTCCACTCTTTGTTCTTTTTCTTAACTTTTTTTTTTGGTTGATTTAGCAACAGGCAAACTTTTCTTTCTATGTTTAAGTTGCATCACATCCATAATGTGTACATATTTTTCTTCCTTTACCTCTTTTGTATATACCTTTGATATCGGATTGAAAATAAAAAAAAAATTATAACAAATTTGAAATGCTTAATAATATAATTGAAATCAAGAATTTTATAAAGAATTTGAAATGTTTAATAATATAGGATTAAAAAATATATATATCAAAAATATAAAATATTTTATTATAAAATATGTTGTTTTAATAAAAAAAATTAAAATAAATCAAAATTTTAGAATTTTATGAAAGTAATTAGATTATTTAACATGAAAGAATTTCAAATTCAACCTGCTTAAAATAAGAATTTGCAAATTCTTCGACATCTTAAATTTCTATTCTCTTTTTTTTTTTAACTCCTCAATTGGATTTTAATCAAAAGTCATTAGTTTGATTAAGACTACAACATTATTAGTTTGATCGAAATTTTAGTATCATGATCTTAACATTGTTTATAGAAAAACGTTAATGAAACTTTTTTTAGACTAAAATCATATTTCGTATTTATTTTTTTTTACTAATATAAGTTATTTTAATGTTAATGTATACAATAGTCAGTTCAAGCTATTTATTAATGAACGTTAGTTAAGATTTGTTTGTTAACATTAACTATATATTTACAATTGATAAAAAAAAATTTATGTTATTCAAGGTTATTTCCAGCTAATGTTGACACACTTGTTTTCCAACCAATATTAATGTTTCTGATCAACATTAATCTGATTACTTTTTTATTATAGAAGACTAAGATTATTTTTATAAATGTAATGAACGTTATTTTTTATTTATATTATTAGAGATGTTTTTTTATTGTGAAATTATTTCACATTCAATATCAATAGAAATTTTCTTGGTGAATTTTCAATTAACCCTTACCTCTTAATAAAAAAAAATTAAACACATGTGAGTCCAATGAATGCCACATGGTGAGGGAAACTAATAACCAATATCCAATAGTGGAAATATATCTATATTCAAAAGTAAGAATAGATTTATCATTCATAAGTTAATAAGCAAATTTAAAATGAAATATATTATGAGAAAAATATATTATTTGAAATTAATGGATATTTCTCTCATCTAGTAAATTATGTCCATGTCTCAATATCATCAAAGCAACTATATCCTTTAATAACCCTATCTTCCAAAGGTGACATCTTCCTTACAATGATTAATTCTATCTAATGAGTAGTGATCTTTTTTTGGAAACCATACAACTAGGTACACCTAAGCTATTATCATCTAATTAATGACATAAGGGTTCAAAATATAGATCTCAGAATATAGTCTCAATTTTTTATTATTTATTTTCAAGTTTTATTTTTCTATTTTATAACCGACCTTGAAATACAACAACATAGTCTAAAATGGAATTTTTAAAAATATTAAAATAGGTCATGTTAATTGTTAAATCAATCACCACTATAGAAAGTGAACGAAAGTGCTCCCCAACAACCCCAGAAGTATTTTACAGTATTGAAATCAACAAATTTCAGTTCCAACAAATATTTCTAGATTTTAGAAATTTGTTTGGAACTTTATTCGTGGTGAATCATAGAATCCCTAGAAATGGAGCTCAAATTCAAAAATAATAATTCTACGAAAGCTAACAGAATGACAATAGCCTATTGTGAGTATACCTTAGAAAGTCGAAATGACTAACCCTTACAGTGTGCGTATTCTCCTTCTTCCTCACAGCAGCACTATCCTTATACCCAAAATTTATCACTACTTAAATTTTTGAGAGAGAAACAATATGGGTAGGGTTGTAAGATACCATCACAACTCAAAGGATAGGATCTAAAAAATTGGAACAAGCGGTAAAAAGAAAACAAAAGAGGGTGATGAAAGACACAGACGCTCGAAACCTCATTCCTATTCTTTTTTTAAAATGTCTCTCTTTTCTTTTATTTTCTTTTAAAAAAACGTATATAAATATGACTTCCAGAATTTAATTTCCGAGGCCAATCTTGCTTTTCATTTATGGAAACTAATTTTCGACGGAATAAAACTAAACCCAAGCATAAAAGCGCTACTGGAGTAAAAATTTGATAATAAAAATGGGAAAGGATGTAAATAGCAAAAATGGAAGGTTCATGTTCCAACAAATATTTGGTCGAGTCAACTTTCTATTTCCCTGTAATCCGCAAGTATTCTCCTTTCTGAGTTTAGGCCCTTTTTATTCATTTCAAACACAATAAATGTAATTGAGACCGCAGCAAGAATTTAGATTATATACATGAGATTGAACATCAAATCAATAGCTACTATGGTACCAAATAAATTGACAATGTTGGTTAACTTGTTACATGTATGTTATTAAGCTGAGGAAATCCGGCTGTGCAATTAACAAAAAGAATCACACTTTATTTCCAAAACAAATTACGAGTTGACTGATTGTTACACTCACTGTACACACTTCATCCTCAATATCAATACAACCTACGTAGACCGCATTTGCAACCCAAATTGCTTTACCAAAACAATTTAAATTAAAAAATAAAATGAACACTAACATGAGACCCAAAAATAATAAAAACAAAAGCAAGCTCACAAACAAACTCTGCCTATAAAATTAATTCCACACAGCTAACTCAACAAAGAAATAACCCTAAACATTCAAACCATTGGAAAGAGGTGGGAGAGAGCTTGAAAATCTCTAGTTTGTTTCTCTTCATGAAAAGTTTCTTGGGAGCAGATGCAGCTATGCTAAAAAAAACACTGATCCTGTCCCATTTACTTCCACATGTTTAGTTCCTTACTGCAAAACAGAATAGCTCCCTTCAGATCTATCAAACTCCAAGAAGTAAACATAAAAATGTCATCGAAAGAAAGAATAACTAAAATTTTATAATCAAAATTTCTTCTACCTGCAACTTAAACTGCAGGGAGCTGACAGAAGGCTAAGTAAACTTTCAAGAATCAGAATAACTGAACTGCCATTTTGAGTTTGTTTTGTTTCCATTTGGGCAACTTGTAAAAGGCATCCTTGGACATCCCAAATTTCTCTTTGAACTCCGCAGATGATAGATAAGTCTGTATACATCATATCACAGATAAATGAAATAAAAAATAATTTTAAATTGCAACTATAAAGAATGGAAGTAAACAACAAAAGGATGAAAAACAAGTAGAGAAGAGATTATATAGCCAGATAATCCCGCATACCTCTCGCTTAGTCACATCAATACTTGGTACAGGATCTGTGGCTGTTATCTTAAGGCGTTCATATGGATAAATCACAAGACCTTCCTCATCTTCAACTTCATTCTCTTTCACATCTTCCTGTATGGTAAGTGATTCAACTCTAGTGCTCCCAGAATTCTCCTTGTCAATTTTATCAGGGTTTGATTTTGGCATTACTGGACTCACTTCACATTGCAACAACCAAAAATAAATAAAGCATATTTTTAAGTAAATTACAACACTATAAAAGCATTACTCAAAGCAGGAGAGGGAGCGGGACGTTCAATTATCTCGTCTATTGTTTACCTTTAAGTGACCGAGGTATCATAGTTTCTCGTGCTGAAGGTGGCTGTTCAAAAGAAGAACTAAGTGCAGCTATGGCTGCAGATTTTGGTGCCAGTATTGCAGAATCTGGTGTCACAGATTTTGGATAGAGCTTTCTGACTACTGGAGGCGGGGTTGAAAGGTTCCTAGCATTAGGATTCTCGAAAGTAGCTGCCAGAGCATTAAAGGCTGGAGACCTGCCCCTTACACGAACACGATCAGGACTGACAGACATGCTGCGGGATGAACGTTGGGATTTATCTGGAACACTACTTGACCTTCCCCCATAAGATACCGGTGTTCTCCGTTTGGGTTTCTGAAATATACCAGGCGTTCAACAACCAAAAAGAAACAAAAGAGCAAGGCAGAGCAGATTAAAAGATCAAGAACATCAGTATGATCAGAGGTTAAAATCCAAACAAGTAGTTACATCGATATCATGAAATAATTAGATCTGAAACCCACTCAAGCTTGTATCTATACTTAATCAAGGATCAGAATACACATGCCCTAAAATTAGTATAATGTCTTATTTGCCACTGGGACCGGCAGAATCTTTCATTTCAAAACTCGGGGGCCATATCGATATCAGAAGATTGACCCACCCAATTATCAATCAAATCACTTTTCCTTCCCTAAACAGTAGATATGCATAGATTTATAATTAATTTTAGAATAGGATATAATTAGCTGCAGAAAAGGAACAGCTTTTTTTTATAATATAATATTTTCTGTTCCTTTTCTAGTGGAACTATTGGAACATTTATTACCACCCTTACGTATTTAATTTATGTTTATAATAGGCACTGAATATGCATAATGACTACATTATATGTTAACATTTTCCACAAAACCTAAATTAGCAGCAGTTATTATGGATCCTTAAAATTGAATGTTTTATTGTCCCAACAATTTACATAAAAAAAGGGGTCACAAAAAATCAATTTTAAGTTGAATCAGAATACCATTCCCTGTATTGCTAACAAGAAAATAATACTGAAAATTTGAGATTTTGAGTCTGAATAAATATTTTAAGCAAGGAACATTTATTTAGTGATTGTAAGAGGGGAGGGGGAAAATGCCTTACATCCAAAAGTGGAGCACCCCCACTTTTCACAAGCGTAAGCTTCCTTTGAAATGAGTTTCCCAGCATCTGCAAAGTAAAAGGAATTGCCAATAGTCAGGATTTTAAAACGACCAGTAGTCATACAATATTACATTGAGAACTTACGGTAGATTTTGCAGAATCCCATTTAAAGAAGCGCGTGAAAAAAGGTGGCTCACTCCCTTCCATGATAACATATATTGGAGCTACACGAGATAATTTTTCCAGAAGAAAATCATGCTCCAGAAATTTCTGTTCAAAATTAAAAAGAAGTTAAATATATCCGCACCAGTCTTTAGAAATTCTAATATGATGATAAACAATGTGATGTTTAAGACACAAGAATGCTTAAGCAAAACCTAACGATTTTCTAATGATACAGAAATGTCATAGGACTTAAATAAACATTAATCTAACTGAAATACATAATGAAGTCTTCAAAACACTACCACTAAATTATACTAGCATGTTGATGGCTTCCAGTAAAACCAGTCATCATACCTCGCCAATTGTTAGAGCCTGCATTCTACTTTTGGAGTCAACCTGCTGTCCAACCCAGACAAAGATTTCCGAATGACAATCCAAGATGAAAATGTCTTCTGTCATCAAATCATCCTGGGAGAAGTTGTATACCTCTGTCACCTGAAAATATTACTTCAGATTAATGCATTGCAGCAGTAAAGAATCCAAGTAATTTATATAAGAAGCATAGCCCACTGGAGTATATTAACCCTAAAGATTTCATGAATGTGCTTCTAATATAAGCTAAGGTATATCAAAAAGGTGTTCCATAGCTCATTGGCTACACTCCATCTGCAATCTTCGCCCAAACACACTCCCTAAAGGAAATGTGAACCACTTTGCATTGATCAAGCATATGTCCTAAGTCCCTAATACTTAATATGTATGTTGGTTAGTAGTATCTGTTCTATTTGCTGCTCAAGTGCTCATTATACAACTAGCAATGTAATAAGTTTGACTTCGAATTATATTTGCTGCAATGTCATAAATACATGTCAAAACAGACATCTAATTGAGTAATCTGACTGTAATAGCACATTATAAACTAGTTCGGTGACCCGTGCTATGCATGGGCTTATCAATAAAGGGCTTGAACAGCCAGAAATGCCTAAGAATTATTGTAGAGGAAAGAGAAAAGTCAAACAAAATGGACACGAGACAGATGAAGATAGGAGAGAGGGATGCTGGAATCAAGGATCAAGGCTTGAATATGAGGACAGACGAAGAGATTGAGGATGAGAGGTCACTGGGAAGATAGTCAATGGACTTAGGGTGGCTTACAGGCTTAGGCCTTGGAGAAGACATAGTTCACTGCTTCGCCAATATCTGTCCTTGTTTTACTCTCATACTTGTCTTTACATTTTCTTCTTCAATTCTTACTATTGTAACAGTAGCAGTGTTCACTGCTTCTCCAATATCTGTCCTTGTTTTATTCTCATACTTGTCTTTACATTTTCTTCTTCAATTCTTACTATTGTAACAGTAGCAGTGCTCCCCAATTTTCATACTGATCATTCATTGATATCATCACTAATCATCTTTCTCCCTCACAGTTTTTCTACAGTAATGTTGGATTATGTGTCTTTCAAACTGTATTTTATCCCTGTCTGGGTCTATCGCTTACATTTTCCAACAGTATCAGGCTGATCAAACTAGCATCTGTTTTAATAGAAATAATGTGTCACTTGTATTTATGAATCTCCATAAATTCAAAAAATCATGTATGCAGAAACATGAGCTTAAGATCAGTGTTTATACTCACCTTTAAATTTCCTGCACATTGCTCAGTCAGGTAGTGGAAGAAAACCATCATAAGCAAGTCAGCTCTTTGCCTTCAGAAGTGGGACGGGAAACACATATATATCAGTTTAGCAAGCAAAAAACTATCTCTTACCTTTTGAGAAGTGACAAGAAAATAGGTGAGGATCACTTTCAGCCTCTCTAAGAATCTTTTGACTGGGAAATTCTGATTTTCCTCCCAACAAATCCCAAAACTGTTCAGATTCGGAACCTTCCCTCTGTGGTTTGGATTGTAAATTTGGCTGCAGAAATTGGTAGCCTATATGAGAACCAGATAAACAGATAAAAAAAATATATTTAATGTGAAGGTAAATTACACTCTCCTCCTTTCGAAAATAATTTTAAACATTTCTCAGCTTTGAAACTAAACCTAAAATCAGCATTCATCCTTCAAAGTCTTGAAGTCGAAAGATTGGAAACTAATTGCCAATGATGTTGAGAATCAGAAAGAGATCAAAATTGTCCTTAAGAAGTTCCGTTAAATCAAAATAGATTGAAGTGACATGCATATTAATCCCCTAGGAAAGGAAATTACAATTTTATAAAATAAAGTGAACAGTAATGTAATTAAGCATTTATGAGGGTAGGAAGAGTAATTTACTCATTTCATAATAATCCCTTTAAAAGATTTGAAAGTTTAGAAAGTTAAATTTCACATATATGTATAGGTTAATATAATAATTCTTTTAATATCAGTATAACTTTCAAGTGTCCGTATAAATGCATCACAATTTTCTCACTTAAGTATATTCTTAGAAAATAGATATAGGCTTAACTCTCCAAAACCGATTTGCAAAGAAAGATTTGTTCCACTTGTATACTATAATTTAGTCATATCTCTAGTAAGTGTGGGATCCAACACACTCTCATACCTAGGACTGAACATCTCAATTGTGGAACTAGATATTTGTGAGTAGTTCGATAGCAAGTGGCACAATAGGCCTAATAAATCTTTATCAAATCCAGCATTATAAAATAGACTTTGATATCATGTTAAACTATAGCAAAGAGAGGGACATATTTGGCTGAAACCGTGTTTATGAGACAACACAGATGCTTTATTTATATTGAGAATACAGAGTCAATATAATAAAAGATATTTTATATCCTCTACTGTGATATGGGAATAAATAAAAACATTCCTAATAATACATATATAATCTAGATATTTCAGATTATATAGGTTCTGCTCCTTATTTCTATGATTATAACATATATAGCTTATGTAAATAAAAAACCTTTATCAAATCCAGCATCCTCTCAACAAGTTCCTGGTCTTCTGCACTTGTAGAGTTTCCAGACCAAGTAAAGACAGCTGGCCCATTATGAAGTATGTAACAGTAAGAGGAGTTCAAGGAAGATGCAACCTGATTAACAAAAGAATAAGAAAACAGAAAAAATTAATAACATAAAGAAATTTGTACATTCAAAAGTGTATTGCTCAATAAAAAACGAGTGCAGGCATATATAGCACTACTACAAAGAGAAATCAGGGCATACTGGTTCCACTTGTATAGCTTGCATATTATCTGGTCCAGAGCCTTGGATGCGGAATAATGCAATACCATTCTCATCGTATGTCTCATCAGGAATTTCCTTTTCAGCAATGTAAGTCTTGTATCCTTCACCAAGCCCACCCTAATGATTAAAGGAAAGAAGAGTAAAATGGTCAGTACTTTACACACACTCACTAACAATAGTAATTCAGTTCCCAAAGGAAAGAAGAGTAAAGTGAACCTTAAAAACAATGAAGCTTTGGAGGATAGAATGAAATTGAACTGGTTCATTGCCTTCATATATACGAGCCTACAGTCAATTAGACATGCATAATATCAGTAAGGAGAGAAATGAGCACGAATATATCTCTGATAAGTGAAAAGGACAATTTCCATAAAATTACCTGGCAAGCAAGAAACTTCATTGACTCAACCATTTTGCTTGCTAATGAGTTAGCCGAAGCTTGTTCTTCCTGTTTTTGACTAAAAGAGCTTGTAAACAATGCAGGCAAAATATTCACAATACTCCAAAGGCAAATTCATAGCAAGGCTGAAACAAATTCTTTTATGCATAGTCCTAGAACAGTTATCAGTGCTGCAAATAGTATACTCATATTTATAAAATACAGGTTAAATTAATCTGCTGGCTCCAATACTTTTATGAGAATTATTTTGATAGGTTCCTGTCTAGAACTAACTCCCATAAAAGCTTGAGATGTTTACATTTCTAAAAGTCCCTACGATTTAAAATAACAAATGACGCCTAAAAGTTTGAAAACTATTTTCAACAGGACCACTGAAAACAATCTGTCGTTAGGTTCCTACACAGATTCAATTGAAAGAATAGATAATATATAGACCCAATCATAGTATTGAACTATAGGGACCTATCTAAGAATACCCTAAACATAAAGGGGCATGCAGATTAATTTAACTGCTACTGTATTCTTCAGCTACAGTCCATATGTGAACATTTTGCCATCGAATTATTTATTATTTTTACAATAAAACCACATATAAGTGGAACTGGAATCAAATACTAAATATTTTACCTCAACACTATTCTTTCCAATCCACGTTCCAATAAGACAATCTTCTTTATCCTCTCCAGGATATGTATACTGAAAGATGTAGCAATCTCCACTATAAAATTTTGACTGATCAGAAGCTTGAAGAAGAATCTTTTCCTGACCGTTCACACGCCAAACCTGTGCAGTTCGAGTAAACTATTGTCAACAAACAGAAGCAAAAAACCAACATTTTGGAACTGTATCACACCAAATCACAACCTATCCAGCCTAATAAAGAGAAGTATAAAGGAACCCTAATCCGTGAGCAGTAGTGGAGGAGACGAACGAAACCCTAATCGTGGTGAGATTTGTCTATTTTCGCACACGAAATGACAATCAATGGTGTCATTTTCGTTTTAAAAAAATAGCCCTATGAACTCGCCAACTCAATTGCAAGCTCGTGAGTTCGGTCGAGCTTACTTAGTTCACAGCAAGCCTACCGATCCTGCTCCAAAATTGAGTTTGCTTACAATTTAACACAAGCAATGGGTATGGAAACATAAACTCGTACATTTTTAACACTCGATAATTTTGATAATATGCGTATACACTCTAATTTGCATAGGAAGTGGTATGCTTCCAATTCTACACTAAATCCTTTTCACAATTCTAAATTCACTTTTAAAAAGGATATCAAGCACTTACTTATTTAGTTCAATATGCATTCCATGTAATCAAAAGTTTAACATATCCCAGATGTATGATAGAATGCAGTTCTTTTGTACTAAAACACTGGGCATTCTGCTTCTCTTCTAGATTAGAGAGAGTGCTTTCAAGGATCTCACAATAGTTCTAATAAATTCTCACATTAGCAGATATCAATTAAACAAGATATAAAACCATTAAGAAACTGATCAAAGTAAAGTTACATCAAGAAGTATTAGTTTTGAGAGACGATTTATAACTAGCAGAGTACCTGCAAATGCCCTGTGCAATCAATGTGGGGTTGAGGTTCTTCCCTCACTGGATCAGCTTTCAACAAACCCTTCACATTTACTCCTTGGCGTTTTAGAAGAGCTACAAAGTCAAAAGTAATAAGCAAGGGCAAAAAATTGAAATATATTATTTTAACATTATCAATGATGTTTCGGATGACAATTTATTGTAATAAAACACACTTCAGGCACAATAACTTAATAGGTGTAACATAAAATTACTTAACACTTACCAGCTACTTTGCCACGACCATCTTCAGATACTGTTACATCAGTTGTCTGAGGCCAAGAATCAAATTTGGACCTGAACATCACTGTTTCAAATCCTTCTATCACACGAATTATTTGGGGTTTCAGTTTATCAGCACCGCTGACTAACTCCTGTTTTGGGGTCAAATGCAACAATAATCAAGACTTCCACCAAAACTAAAACTTATAGCAGAATGTTAAATGATACTAATAAAGAAATGTGTTACATCTGCAACTCCGCTTGCACTTTTTCTTTCATCAAGAGAAGTATTTCTACCCATCCAGACAAACACTTCAAACCCACAATCAAGAATATAGCATCTATTTGTGTCTAGTAATTCCCTTTTCAAAGAATCAGCCTCCACAGGTTCTGCCTGTCCCTTTTCAATACTGCAAAATTGATAATTTTGTCAGAAATAGATTTTAATACACCAGATAAATTCCATCAGTGTAATGTCAAAATAATCAATTTTACTTTTAAAATTCTCAGTATTGTCTCCTTTAGACCAAAAGAATTGCAGATTTGCAAGTATTAACAATGAATTAAAATATGGTTTCACAAATTACAAACGAATTAAAAACAAGGGTAAATTCTTCTTTGACCCTTCAACCTTGTGCCACATGTGGACGAACTAAACCTTAAAGGCAGAAAAAATATGTATGACCTCAATTTATGTGTGTAAAACCACTTGCATCAAGAAAACCATCAAAAGATCATAGGAATCAGGAAATGTCACACGTGTATATCTTACAGCAATAAAACAAGTTTAAACCTCAACCAAAACCAAAAAACTGAAAACGAACCAGGTTTGTCCTTCGAACTGTTTTAGATTTTCATTTAATCATTATATTACTAGACGTTAAAAAATGTTTTAACGGGTATCCTCTGCAAGTCACGTGTCATTTCAGCTTACTTTTCAAAAGTTTACTTGACATCAGGGTTTTACAGTCAAAGTGTGAAATAGGGGGAGTCTCATTCGGAGAATAGGAAGGGGGCGTTCCATTTACACCTTTTCAAACTCTAAGATGCTAAAAATTAAAGGGTGTAACAAAAGAATTACCCTAAAAACAATCGGGGGAAGGGGAAGACTAAATAACATGTAAACATCAATAATTTTCATCCAAATGATATTTTAACTAAAACCACAACGGAACAGACCGGAAGTGCAAACAAAAACCAAATTATTAGGGATAAAACAGAAATAACATATTACCAGAGCAGCTTTGGAGGGCGAGAATCAGTAGCCTTATCATCATCACCAGCTGTTTTCCTTGGAAGAGGAGCAAATCCCCCAAAGAAACCCCAGAATTCCCCAGTTTCAGCATCAGCCATCAACTTTCCATCCTCTGCATAAAAGTGCAGGATAGATATTCAATTCATAATAATGAGTAATAACCTTTAAATTTTAAAGCAACAAAATATATTTGTTCACTTACCAACAGCAGCTACATCACATTTTCCGTCATGGTAGGTATCCTTAATATACTGTACAACTTCCAAAGCTTTAGCCCTTTCTTGAATTGATGAATTGGAACCATTAAATTGGAAAATTTTTGATTCGGTATCCAGAACAAAAATATCATCATGGTTCAGTGAGGCTCTAGCAAATGGAACCTATAACCAACATAAATTGTTACTCAACAAGAAAACAATGTCTCTGTATATGCATGCATCTCATTCAATGAGGAGAAAGACAAACAACACTTAAACATTAATGGCAAAGGAATAATCTCAAACTTGCCTCTTTGACATGTACAACATGTTTTCCTCTGCATACAAACAACCGTGTCTTGTGCTTTTCAGCCTCAGGATGTTTGAAACCAGAAGCAACTCCACCTTCTTGAGGGATAATACATGGTTTGAAATAAGACAGGAACTTTTCAGTTTCATGGCCTTGCACTTCACGATACTGAACAGCACGTCCTCCAAGAGCTGCATCCAGCTCAACTGTTTTGATGGCTGCAGCACCAGCTTCATCCTGTTTTAAAGTTACAGTCATTAGGTAACATGCATATAAACTTAGAACTCGTTTTTAACCAGAAAAGTGGGGAAACAGATTAAATATTATATATATATATATATATATATATAAAGAATGTTACCTGACTAGTGTCTTTACCGAGCCAGTAATGGATGTCATGGCGCAGGGCACCACTTTTTGATGAAGTTGTCTACAAACAAAGTATCAGAAACAAAATAATATTCATACTAATGAAAAACTGGTTCACATATAATGCAACTTTTTGATGCAGTTTGTCTACATACAAAGTATCAGAAATAAAAATAATATTCATACTAGTGAACAACTGGTTCATACACAGTGCAGTATGCACGAGCAACTTGCGCAATGTGGCCAAAATAAGTTCTACTGAAGAATATGAAGAGATTTGAATCAAAGACCTCGTACAATCTTTCTAGCACGTTGGAAAGACGCCAACAATACCTTTTAACTGAATCATGCTCACATATAATTAACAGAAAATAATATATTCGGTAAAGGGGCATAATTCTTCTTTTAATTTGAGAATACATGGTGCACCAAAACTGAAAGATATATTAAAGCTCCATAGTCCATAATCAATGTTTTCCAAAGAAAAATGAAGTGGAATTGATCCACTTGCCATTACATACCAATATTGTGTTTGTCATGCCCCAACAACAATTGCTTTTAAATTACAATGTTCATACAACACAATAATAAACATAAATAGTTACTTCCTGAAACGGAATATACCAACATCAGGATAACATGGCATGAATGAATAAGCAATTTCAAAATGGCTAACCTTTAAGATCACATAGGAGTCTCCAGTGAAAAATTTCCCATAAGAGGACTTCGGAACAGGAACTGGATTAAAATTCTCAATACGCCATATCTCAAGTCCACTGTACATGGTTAAGGAAAATAATGCACTGGGTACAGATCAAACATCAAATTATCAAATTAAAAAAAAGGCATGGCATAACCAAATAAAGCAGAAACCTTGAACAAATTTTCTACATATGAAAATTTGATAAATAGCGAAAAGCATAATATGTAATCAAGAAGCAGGATACGCCTTTTGTCCAGCTCCCTGGAAAGCTGGATCCAGATCTCTCATGGAAACTGCCATAATATTCTTCTAGTAGCTAGAGTAAATATTGCAAAAAAACTGCCCTGAATAAGAAACCATAAATAATATAATGAGTGGTTAGAAAAGAGAGATCATGTGTTGATTTTCCGAAGCTCTGAAAATAGAGAATGAAAAAGGAAGTGCAAATGCTTCTCCAAAAAATTTCAACAAAGAAATTCTGGCACTACAACTACTATATTCAAACAGTAGAGAAATTTCTCGGGAATTGGAATAGATTATACACAAGGTCAGCACCAGTAATTAATTTGCTAGGGAAAGAGCAGGCAAGGCAAATTGTAGCTGTTAGATATTTTGTTCCCTCTACCATTAGGATTTCCAAGTAAATAAAGAGCTTCTTTACCTAAACTCACGTTCACAGGTTAAAAAAGATGTATCACAACGAAATAAGAAGAAAACGTACACATTCTTAAGCATGTCATTGTCAGCAACTAAACGCTCACTCGTGGTTGTTCACAAGCACGTATAGAAATTGCACTTTCAATAACTACAAATGCCGTTTCATAGAAATTTCTTAAAACAGACAAAAGAATAACAGAAAACTGCATCTTGTGTCACCATGTTCGTCCAGCATACCTATCTAATAGCGCTAAATATTACGGTAGCCATCAATTGATACAAGTTTAAGTTATGTGATACGTACACGAAGAAAACGCACACATCCTCACTTTTGCAACCAACACAGCCTTTGCACTGAACTGAGCAAAATTTCACTAATTCGAGGAGTTGCCATTGGAAGGAAACCCCGTCACGTGCCAATAGCAATTCTACTAGTCTGAAAGAATTGCCTAATAATATCAAATCAGAAAACACATACAGAGAGAAAGAGGTGAGAGCAGCTAATATCCACCATTCAATCTTACATGTAACAAATTTAATAAAAATCAATTTCGATCATCCAAATAAGAATGAATGGTCAAGATTAACTCATCTAACCAATCTCTCTCCCTAATAAAATATATATATCACATAGGATAACGTATCCAACAGCAAAGCAGCTTCTGAAACAAAGGCATCCAATGTAGAATTTCGTCAAAACAAGAGAAAGAAATCAAAATCCCGGAACCCTCCTCGTAGACGACACACCCCACCACATCCGCGTGCCACGAAATGCACACACCATGACAGATACCCATTCGGTAAAACGCCACTGTATAACAGTAACAATAAAGCAAAAAGAAACTACGCGTACACCTAGGTAGTAGCTGACACGTATACCAAAAAATAATACGCCACACTATCACTTGACTGATCTCGAAAACTCAACGACGCTAAAAACGCTCAAACACTTCCCCACGATGTCGTTCCATTCCCCAAAATCTCGAACATCAATATCTATGAATTTGCAAAATAATAATAATAATAAGTAAATAAACAAACACACACACACGTAGGCAGACATACAAATTTTTCGGCATCCGAAAAACAAGAGAAAACGCAAAATCTGATTCAGGAAAATCAAGTCCAATCGCACTTCAGACCAATCAATAACAGATCGAAATTCGAGCAGAGTAAAACAATAAAAATCAAACTGAAAACCAGAGCAACGAAAACGGATTCAAGGAGCTTCGTACCTGGAGAAAGAAGAAGCAGAGACAGCAGCAATCGATTTTGTCGTTACAAAAAAAAAACTATAAAAAAAAAAAAACACGACCTCGAGCTGAGAAAACCGGAATCGCGAAACTCAAAAATAATTTATGAAAAAAAAGGGAACGAATCGGAATGAATAGGAGGCACAGATCCAATGCGAGGCGCAGAATTGCAGGGTTTTAACGGCTGCGGAAAAATGGAGGAAAAGGAAGGTGGCGGAAAGTGAGAAAAGGAAAGTGAAGGCTAAAGAAGAAGAAGAAATTTAGACAGAGAAAGAATATTTAGGGGAAAAAAACGAAGTTGAAGAAAAAAAAATCAAAAAAGCGAAGAAATGAGGTGTGTGCGTGAGAAAGAGAGAGAAAGCGAGGGAATGATGAAATGCCAGGCGTGCTTATCACTAACGGCAGCATAACTCAACCCCACACTACATCACACACATGAACTGTAAAATTAAGTTTTAATATTTTTTTTTTTTTTAGAATCCAAATTAAATAATAAAAAATTAATAATCCTCTTTTTAATTATATTTTGCTTTCTGTTCCTCACTTGAATAATTACTTTGTGGGACATCAATGGTGAAGGAAAAAAATAAAAAGCAAGTTATTGTAATGGTGATTGTTGTCTTTGTTGCTGTTTCCCACAGTCTGTGTTTCAGGTGCCACTTTGTCGCGTTTTTGGCTCTTGAACGCGATTTTTAGAGCTGCGGTTAATTGAACGTGCTTTTTGAAATAAGTGATTTTTCAAGACTTTTATGTAGTAGTATCGAGTTAGATCGTAATTAAATGCAAATAAAAGAGGAAATTTATAAATTTTATTTCTTTTTATTCTCTCTTAAATTTTATTTTTTTATTCTAAAGAGAAGGAAGCACTTTGTTTGTATCATAAGTGTGGTTGATTTCAGTAGAGGTATCAAATTAAAGCACATTTAGAAAGTTTACATTATTAATTAAAAAAAATACATTGAAAACAAGGTTTGAAGCCGTTGAATAAAATTTCGTTGACCATGCGTTGCACGTAACAAAACAAAAACATATTCTGAGAAGTATTCCTTGCGTTTTAAATAAATATAAAAATAGATGTAAGTAGTCTCGAATAGAAATAAATCTCCAATCATTTTACTTTATTTAATAATATCATTTAAAATAATTGTTCATTAATTGAAACTTTATTTGCAATGATTATTTCTTTTTAGTGTCAAATTGCAATAAAAACAATCTAGAAAAGGAAGCTGAGCTTTTAAATTGCTATAGTTAAACATTGCTGCTAAACTATTTAATTAGTATTGATTAATTTTTTTTCTTATATTAAAATCTAAAGAAGAAGCTAATACTTAATTCTATCATGCATTTGGAAAAATTATGATTAAGTATTATTTAAACATAATTTAATAAAATATTTATACATATAGGTGTTTTGATAGTGAAATGCAATAGATGTGTGGGTGAGATGACAGAAAGGGAAATGAGTTTGAGGGTTGGCAATGGAAGAATTGGAAGCCGAAATGAAGGAAAATGGAAAAGGTCGGTCACCGGCTAATGTTATTATTATTCATGTAAATTGCCATAAAGCCTAATATGGGTGGGCCTCTATGCTTCCTATTTCCTTTAGTATCAAAAAAGTATCATGCCCCTCATTCAACTTTTTCCCTTTTTCTATCTATAGAAAAACAATCAAATTACAAAATTCTTTTCCAATTGCAAATTTTATTTTAATTTCTTATTTCTTAAGCTGCTTATATATTACTGCCATCTAAAACAAAAAGATGCTTCTTATCATGATCCAAAACATATAATACACTCTCAACATATTAGTGAGTAGTCATATGACTAAATATCTAAACTATTTTATCAAAACCTTAGCAACAATTGATTTCATATATTTCTTTAATTAGGGATTTTGCATTACTTTTTTATCTATTGTTCTTTTGTTTATATCATCTCTCAACTCTCTTCTTAATATTATTATTTTGAGAGGTTATTAATTTATATATTGCTAGTGTTTTGAGCCAATGTATTTAATTTTAAATGACTACTTTTCCTAAATTATTCCTGTAACTAACTTTGTACAGAATCCAAATTAGACTTTAGAACCATTTTCATTAACCTGACTCAGTCCTTTTATATTTATATATTCATCTTATCGATTTCATATATATTAATGAATCAAGACACCGATCTGAATATAAAAAATTAATATTTTTATATTAATCTCCTAACAGTATCCACGTTTTAACTTGAACAAAAGTAAATACTTCCTATACATCACACTTTTTTATTTTTTAAAAGTTATTTCATTTATATGTTTTTATATCATTCTCAACCATACCACGTTACACCCATAGTTTCATTTCTTACTAATTTTGCTTAATTGAAATATTAAAAAGTAATGTGCATATTTCACAGTTACCCATCAATCACAATTATTCCAAATAGTACTAATTTTTATATGTATAAAAAATAAATGTTTCACACTTTCTTTTTTTAAATTACACGTAACACATGTTAAATTTTGAATAATTATTTCTATATTTTGTAACTCGGATTAGGAGCTTATTATATAAAACTATATAGTTCCCACAACTGAAAAGAAAACACAGTTTTTGTTTTTCAAATTTTTTCGTAAGTTCCAAGATTGAGAATCATCACTTTCAATCATGCATGAAAAAAAAAATTATTCTAAGTGATATAAACAAGTTCTACCTTTCAAAAAATGCCTAAGATTTAAAAAATATAAAAAAAGTGATTATTTATCTTAAAATACTATTGGAGTAAAGATAGTGTTTTGAAAATATAAAAAAGAGTACTAAAACTAAAAT
>Ga0123340_1002020_pt1 | contig 17846 bp, 15 predicted proteins | sample SirMexnodulemix_FD_89961 | JGI IMG/M metagenome (GOLD analysis project Ga0123340, IMG submission 89961) | Root nodule microbial communities of legume samples collected from Mexico - Siratro Mexico nodule mix | ecosystem: Host-associated > Plants > Roots > Nodule | place: Mexico: Nepantla... | reverse complement strand
TATAAATATTTTCGACTAAAATTTTGATTTAAAAGTAATATTTTAGTTCGATTTAATACAAATTTATCCGACGTCTTTTCTTAAAAAACTTAATGTAATATTTTAGTTCAATTCCCTTTATTCTCCCTCCAACTAAATGATTAAATTTAACAGTTTTACCAAAACAATAAAAGCTTATTTAAGAAAAACTTCAACAATTAAAAGTATTTTGTACCACATAATTTAAAAATTGAATTATAAGATAATATAGATTAATAAATATTTAATTTTATAAAAAAACATTTATCTGTAAAATGCAGAGTATAATAAAGTAGTAGCTGTGAAGATATTTTTACGACACTATTGAAATGTTGAATCCGTAGACGTAGGAGGAAGGCCTGAGACAATGGTGAATTTTGAGTGACAGAAGAAAGCAAAAGGTAACGTCCTTATCCAATGGTTAGAGTGGTGTCAGGCCCTTACTTTGACCTACAAATTAAGGGCTACTGCTATATTATTTATTATTTATTATTTAACAATTTTAATACACTCTTACATTCATAGTACTATGTGAATTACGATAAAGCTGAATTTTCTGCAGCTATAATTAAAAGGCATCTTCAGACTAAAGTAAAATTTCGTACCATGATTTCAGACATCTTCGGACTAAAGTCATAATATTGCTGGTAGGTAAGTGTAGAATATTTTTAAATTTTCTTTTTCTTTTTAATTCTTTATCTCATTTTTATTATTTTTTTAGAAAAATAGAAAATTTCATTGGCCTAGAAACAGAATCTTGAGTATGTGGTATTGGGAAAAGAGCCTTGTTTATATTTGGAATTTCAGTTATTTGATCAACTTTTGAGTACATTTCTGAGTCCTAATTTTCTATTAAATGTTTAGTACTTTCAAAGCATATTAATTTTGATATATTTTTAAAAAATAATATATTTTAAAATACAGTAAAAGAATAATACTGAAAAAATTATATTAAGAATCCAAATTCTTAATTTCTAGTGTTCGATAATACTGTCCATATTTGAGAATTCAGCTTCCTAAAACTTAGATTTCGACTAGTTTAATAGTATTATTTCACGATGTGAATTAAATGAGTTTATTGCGAAATAAAAATTGATAACTATGATTTAATTGAATAGAAAATAAAGTTAAAATTGAAGTTGAATAAACAAACTTTTTGCGTAAAAAGAGAAAAGAAAAAGCCGGAGAAAGTTAAAAGTAGGCTCGATATAAGCATAATCATTAAAGTAAAAACATGTAATCTATTATTATGTTATCAAAATAATTAATTACGATTTTTTTATTATTTTCACTTTGATGATAATAAAAAATATTAACGATAGAACAATACTAAATCCGTTTTTTTTTAATATATTTTTCTCACGTTTTTTTTCAATCAGTCTGCATCTATTTTCATCGTCCTTTTTTCTTTTTATTTATTTTTTCTGTACCAAACATAATAAGTTGATATGTTTGAGACAAAATTTAAACTCACGTAGTAGACCTTATTTTTATTCAATACGAAATTTCTAATAATTATATCTATTGATTTTAATTAATCACATAAAATTTAGAAACTATACACATAAATAATTGCGCTTTTAAATTTACATGTTTTTTCTTTAAATATGGTAAATTCATAACATCATATCTATAACAAATCAATCCATCCCAATTTGATTTTGCCAACCCTAATCTCTAAACCTAACACAAGCTAAATGAAAACCTAATAACTCCCACTCACTTAAGCTTCAGGCTCGCTAAATCATACTACGAATTTTAGCAGTTGTTTACAATTTACCATTTATATTAAATTATATATACATTATGTTTAAGAATGTCCTAAATATTATGTTTAATAACAATATTAGAAAGTAATCATATTGTTACCTCTCCTTCTCTATGAATTTAGAAATAATAAAACAAGTAAGGCAATCAAATTATATGTAAACATTCCTCATGAAATTCTAGATGAGATGCAATGCAAATAATATACAAAATTTGTTATAAACTAGCAAAATATAAAGCCTTAAGGTCATCTTCTAAAGATAAAATAATATTAGTAGAAGCTAACCTTAAAAAAAATTACTACAAATTTCAAAAAACAAAGTCAGGAAAAAGTAATAAATAAAATACGATGAGAAGAATTATTACTAGAAGATATTATAGAAGAATCTAAAGTTTATAAATCAAATTAGAGAAAGAATTTAAGAAGGAGTAAATAATATGCTAAAAATGAAACAGTTATCATTCTTAGAAATAAAAGAACTACACATCATATTCAAAAGACAACTATCTTGACACTATAAATATTTCACAACCTCTAAAAAGGCAAACAAATAAATTTAGAGAATAATACTACAATTATTTAATACAAAATGAAATAAATTTATACTCTTTCCGTTGGTTTGTAAATTATAGTAAAGCAAATAACATAGAATATCTTTTTACATTGTAAAATGTATATGCCCTCTAGAAATAGTTGGAAAATCTTAAACAATGATATTATAGAATGTGAATATCCTCTACATCAAAAATAGAAACCAAGCACCTGTAAATATATCAAAGATGAATAATAGCCTATATAAAGAAAAGATATAAATAAAGTACATTTATAGTTAAATTATCCTAACACTATGTTAAAAGTAATGTCCAAACAGTTCATTAGAATAGAAGATTTAGTGCAAAAAGACATACCTAGCAGTTCAAACTATTACTAAACCTATATACAAAATTAATCAATGTAAAGAAATTGGAGTCCATTAAACTGAAAACCATTATCGTAGAAGAAATACTGTATAAACATCTCTAAATATAAGAGGAGTTTAGTGAAAACACTTCCAATCCATAAGTATGGAATTAGTATATGTTTGACTGAAAGAATACCTACATCAATAAGAATTCTCAGCACAAATAGTCAGCAAAGATAAAATAGTAGGAGATTTCATGTGAAGAAAAAAGAACTGTTAACCATGTGCCAAAAAGTATATATATTTTTTTCAAAAATATATATATTTTTTAAAACATACTTTTATCATGCAAAATCTTATTAAAATATATTCTCTTTCTTTCTTTTCAACTTACCTCTTCATCCAAAGAATCTTCCTGAATCCACAGACAATGGGCAGTGTCTGAGAAATGGTGTTACTTTATTGAAATGTAATGATTCCATTCTAAGATGAGTAGTGTAGTGTGACTGTGTAGTTCTTTGTTAGGGTAGAATTTGCTAGTCACATCATTGTACGTTACCCATATCAGAAGGCTTTGTCATGTTGCACATAATTTCGATTAAAGACTCTATCATACATTATTGTTTTCATTCTTTTCAAATTTTGCACACTACTTTCTCTATCCACTCACGTGACTGTACCCTAGGTCACATCCTTTGGCCTTATTTACTTGGTTGTCAGAAAAAAAAAGTTTAAAAAATAAAATTAGATTTTTTGAGATTGTTTGCCTTGAAAGATTTTTTATTTTATTATAGTATTTAATGGCATCTATATCCTTCAGGAACTGTTTCAAAAGACTTTCTCATGCAATGACATGCAAAAAGGATTGCTTTTAAGCATATCAGAATCATACACAATTAACCAACCCCATTTTTCATTTAGAATCTAAGACAAAAAAGAATCACAAGGCAGAAGCGTGAAATGATGCTATGTTGATTCTCGTACCAAGAAGATGAAAGAAAGATACATCAAGAAAAGCGGTTAAACCAAACAAGCCAAGAAAACAAAACAAAACCTAGAAGAAAGAACATAAAAGAAGTAGGCAAAGAACAAGAAAATGTACTTGGTTAAGCCAACGTGACTTCCATCCATGGAAGAATGCAGCTTCACGATGAAACAAAGAATACAACATTAATATAATAATTACCTTAATCTCAATACATGAGTTTGAACATTAGACTATATACTTCATTAGACAAACCTCTGTCAGACTGAACAAATTTTGAGTCAATATTAACATTATACAATCACATAATTCTCTAAGAGCTTCCACATCACAGTTTCTGAGGCTTTTTCCTGCCTTAGACTGGAGTGTGATCCCCCTAAACGAACTTCCTAGTAGCAAAATGGAAGGTCGTTTGAGCCAAGATTATGTTATTACCAACTCATAAAATTATTCAAGTCTTAAGTCTTTAAGTGAAAGAATCTAAATCCCTTGAATTAGTGCTATAAGATATTTGCTTTAAGAAAAAAGTTCTAACAATGACTAAAAGTTCCTAAGTCTTTCCAATTTGATCATTTTACCAATACCTCAAAAATAACAAAGATCGCTTCGAAGAGGAAATACAAATTAAATTTAAGCAATCTAAATTAAAAGATCAAAACTAATTATTCAAAAACATAAAAAATGTCAACTAATTGCATCTACATTACTCTAAAATATAAGATGCCAACATCAGAGTCTAAAAGAAAGAGGAACTTCCAAAGTATTTAAAACATCGCAGTTTATGAACGACAGAACGCAAGATCATAATCTAGATAAAGATTCATTACAAGTCCAGAGTTAGTGGATTTATAGATTTAGTCACTGTTGAAGGAACTTGGAACTATCTCCAGCATTGCTCTTCTCTACTGCGATAATTTATAGGGGTATTGATGTCTAGTTACATAGTAACTTTGTCTTCAGACTAGTTAGTTAGATAGTTAGCACAGGATAAATATACTATTGACAGAATCCGGTTGGTGAATAGAATGAACTCTTAAACTTTTCATTTATATTTCAACTATAATAAACCAGAAACATTATCATTCAACATATCAACATGACTAAAATCTAGAAACATACACATACAGTTAAATCTGATACAACATTTTCATTGAACCAAGACGCCAAATAACTAGAAACATGTCCATACAGTTAATTCTTAAATTAACGTTGTCATTAAACACATGCACACACAGTCAAACGTGCAGTAGCATTGTCATTAATTACATGAATACACCAGAAAACTAGAAACATGCACATACAGGCTAGGTTTCTAATGTTATTTTGAGTCCATTGGGAAGTGTTGTGATCTTGGTCTTGCTTTGTTCAACACAATCTAGAAGTGGATCTGACAGAGTAACACCACAAGGAAGAGGAGGAAGAATAATAAAAAATCCTATGTTATGTCTTCATAGTATTTCCCAATTGAGATATCCCTACAGAATATAACTTCACACGCATCATGTTCGTTAAAGTCATGCCAAAGAAATAAGAAACCTTAAGCCAATCATGTCAAACAAGGAAAGGTCCTTCAAATTATAGCATTAGTTGAAATTGTAATCCAATAACTACGAAGATGAGAAAACACAGAAAAGGAAACTTGAGCGGCATCAACATTCCGAATCATTCTACCATAAGAATATCAGAATTGAATATCCAAAAAAAGTAACACCCTTTTCTAGATTTGCATAATCCAATAAAACTCGTGACTTAACAAGGAAAAAAAGTATCAAGTAATTAAAATTGGAACTCGGAATCATCCCATTGAAGAACCGCAGAGCCTAAGTTCTGTTCTCTTTTGAGCTTATCTTTGAGGAACCAATCACAAACCTTGGCAGCATTGAGCTCCTCAATAGGACACCCTTCTTGCTCCGATATCACTCTTAGCAAGTTCAGGGATGATATCTGCACCCCAAATAAATAAAATTTAAAGAGCTTAATGATAATGTATTACACTGCAAAAAAAACTACTAAAAATTCATTTGTATCAAAAAACAAAGAGTGGTTGGAGAGATGATATGAGAAGAGAGTTACCGTTAAACGGCATAGAAAGCGTTCATGTGTACTCAAGCCTGATATCTCGACCAAACCAGCTTCTTCCAGTGTCAAAAACACCCGTCTCTCACCCCGGTTTTCTTCTGCACTGCATTTCACTTGTGTTCTTCTGTGCCGTGTTTTGGTTTGTGGCATGAAGCATGTTTGGATTTGGGTAGTGTTTGGAAGCTTCGAAGGGTTGAAGAGAAAGGTTGTTTGAAGAAAAGAGTTACAGGGTAGCAGTGAAATCATTAGTTTTGGTTCACTTTGGTGAGAGAAGTAAGAGGATGAATAGTGTTGTGTGAAGGTGCAGAAAGAAAACAGAACATGAGAGTTCAGTTCAGTGTCACGTTTTGGATTGGGCATTTGGGGTTCAAACGTTACTACGCCCCCACACTTATCTGCTATTATCTTTGCTTTCTATTCTTTTTTCTTTTATTGGCTCTAATCTGTTAATGTTTTTTAATTACAAATTATTAATATAATTGTAAAATATTTATTACGAAAATTATCAACAGACAAATTTATCAAATCACTGTTAATTCTGTAGTTTCATAAAAGGAAAAACTTTAGCATCACTCCTTTAAATAATACCCAGTTGGTTAAATTTCTTGAAAAATATAAAAAAATTGAATCTCAAATCTCATTTAATTCAATTTTATATTTCTAAAAAGTTACAACCAAAATGATATGAATTAGTTTATTTATTAAAATAAATTAATTAACTAAAAAATCAATTAGAAGTGGTTTATTGTATTAACTGAAATTTATAGAGCCCACAAAATAAAAAAAGACCTGCCACCTATTTAATGAACCCTACATTAATATATCCAAATAGCAGAAATGTTTAAAAAGAGTAAGATGTGATTAATGCGTGTATATTACTATTTAAATTCTTGGTTCCTGTGCTCAATTTGATATAAGAAATGAGAGAACACCAATTTATAAATAAAAAAAAAATTGAGGTGATCATTAGCCTCTAGTTTTAGACTATGCCACCTAATACACTAGGCAAATCGTTATATATATCAAAAAATCAAACATGGAACCTAAACAATGGTTCCTCAGATCCGCACAAAACTTTCTCTGGGATTTATTTTCAGCATTGCTGATTCTGTGTATCTTGAAAATTGGAAGTAGGCATGCTTGTGATCCGGAAAATATAGAGACATTAGGTGGATCACATGCAATTTCATTTTGCATGGAACTTGCTGTTAACAGATTCATAACTGGGCACACTAAGGACTGCCACAAAAGAAAAAAATTATGTCAGTCAAAACTAGGCATTATCAGTCAGTTAAGAATTTCTTAAATTTGGAAAATCTATTTACCATCCCCATATGATGCCATGGTCAAAGGTGAGGAAATAATCTTCTGAGCAATTTTGGTGATATCGTTCAACGTGATTTCATCTATAGCCTTCAGGAACTGTTCCAAAGGCTTCCTGAAAAGGTTATGATTGCAATTTACAAAGAATTACACTTCCATTCAAGAATCTGTGATATTCTTATTACAGATTTCTCCACAATTTTATGGATGTCAAATTCAAATGCAAGGTTAAATATTAAGAAATAACTCCTAAGAACATGAGTGGCAGTATTCAAGTAACCTATCCTTACTATTTGAACTAACCATCAAAAGAAGATGGAAGCAATAGGATATAGATGAAAAGGAAAATCTCAAGGTCTTGAGATTGATTCTTTACCTTTCTCCATAAGTCAAAATCTGCCTTCCAATATCTTCTGATGCAATCATCTGCAAACAGGATTATTTTTTAGCATGTCAGGTCCATATGAAAAATATAACACAAAAAAGAATCACAAGGCAGAAGCATGCCATGATGCTCTAACCACATAACAGTTTCAGAGGCTTTCCCCGCCTTAGACTGGATTGGCATCCCTCCAAAATACAGTATTGACTTGCACTGTAACACATTGAAAGTGGAAAATATGCCAGATGGAGAATTTGTTTGGGGTTGAATAAGGATAATTTTGAGGTGTACAAAGTTGGGGAAGAGAATTTTGAGGCAGACTTGGTGGAGATTGCTTCATGCAGTTCCTGGGTATGTATCTCTCTTTTAATCTTGATATTTAATGTGTTTTCTAAAGAACCTTCCTCCGTTTTAAGGATCCAAGCTTACCTTTTTGTTGGATAATAATATTTCATATATTCAGTTCATATCATTATGCTAGACTAGACTAATAGAATTTGAAAAAAACTGATTCTCTGGAAGGATGCATAAACAATGGAGTCTAAATGAAAGAGGAACTACCAAAGTAGTTGGAACATCACAATTATGTAAAGAAGAAGGCAGGATCATACTCTAGATTCCAGATTCATTAGAACTGCAGACTTTGTGGATTTCTTGGCTCGGTCAAGCTGCACCTGTGTAACTGTCATTGCAAGAAGTTCCAGTTTAATTTCGCACAAATGAAAATTCTTACTAAAATGCTCCAAAAACAAGAGAGAAGTAAAACCTTGTCCAGGGGAAGCAATTGCTAATAGTTCTTTGGCTGCTATATCCACAGCCTTTGGCGCAAAATCAGGGCTCTACATCCACAAATTTGAATATGTCAAATTAACATAATAAGCAGTCACAATTAAATTATAATTTAGCTTATTTCGAAGAGACGATTGCTTATTTTTTACAGTTTCCTCCATGACTTTGAAAAACAAGCAATTATTCAATTTAAAAATTATGCTGTCCCAAACATGCTCTAAAAGTGATTTTTTTTTTTTCTGATAATTATTTTAGAGAAGAGGAAACAGCTGTGAGCCTAAGAAATTCCCCACCCTATTGAAAAGAACACCCCGTGCTGAAGAGTGGTCAGTTAAAACAGTTCTATTTGGGCAGTTCAACAGATAAGGAATTAGATTAAATAGGAGGATAATGTAGAAAGGGTGGGACTCTGATTTTGTTTCATTTGGTAATTGAGTATTAGAAAGAAACACTTTGTGAAGGGGAAACACTCGGAAGTAGAATTCTTCCCTTAGGCATTTGTGTAACTAAATTAACACCATGGAAGTAATATTTCTCTTTTCCTTCTCTGTTTTTATGATCAGCCTCTCTATATTTAAAACATATTCCGTGTAAAGGAACGTCCAGAAATAATTGTAATTTTTTTCTTACAGTGCTTGCATAAATGCCAAACAATCCTGTATTATTGAAGATGCTGTTGAATGCAGAAAAAGATTGAATCTGTTGATATTCATTCAGCACACGAAGATCTGGATGCAGGTGGACATGCAAATCAAGTTAAAATATTAGAATTGAGAATGTATGAAAATAAAATGACAAAAGTGAAGTTTACATTAGAAAGATAAGTGTTACTACTCAAATGGAGAAGTTATTTAAAAATAACAGCATGGTTAAAGCATATAGCTGACAAAATAAACAGTGGACAAATACATAGGTAAAACTTACATAGCCTTGAGTGAATCCCTTTTCCAGGGCCCCCTGCTGAAAATGATCCACCTCCTCCCATAAGCATCTGCACCAAAAAGTATTCAATTATTTTGTTCTTCCTTTTTGTACAACAAAAGTAAAGATGAAAAAAAAAGCATTTCTACCAGACAAGGACACAAAGTGAATACCTGTAAAACAGTCAAAACTATAGCATCTTTCTCTTTATGCCATCCACCAGGCACTTCAAAAGCAAGAGCAATGTGTGTACCCTGCCCTTGAAACATATCTTAGCAGGTGAATAAAAATGTTTAAAGGGGACAAATGAAAAGAATGGGATACAAGAAAATGTAAATAGCGTTGTATAAATACTTGTACGCACCCTTGATTCACCATGACGACGAAAATCACCTCCAACATAGATAGATTTAGGTTCATCGGGACGGGGGACATTTGGTAGATCAGAGAGAAGGGGCTCAGCAATAGATACAAGTTCCTCGTGCTCAACCCCAGCTGCTGCAAGTACCATTCTTGGTGCAGTGTAATTCTCCTGATTTTTTACATTTCACAACAATTAGATTCCCAAATAGAACAATAAGCGGGAAAAGGCAGAAAGAAAAATTGGAAAAAAGTTACAAATGTTGCATAAATCAATACTGGGAGGATTCATCTGGTATCAGAAAGGATAACAGATCTTACAGCAACAAATTCCTCTAAAGTGGGGCCGTCTAATCTGTTCAATGCTGCTTCAGGAGCTAAGAGAGGATAAGCCAATGCACCAGAATAACCAGCACAGTGAATTGCTTCCAAAAGCAAACCCTGAGGATTGTTGGAGAGTTCTCCAAGCTCTGCTTTCACCTTCCGAAGCTGTTTCATTCAATACACAGTTCCACAAGTTCAGAAGGAATGACATAAAAGCTATCAATAAAAAAAAAAAAAACTATACATCCAAAATAGGATGGAAAACTTTTATTTAGATTCCTTAGTCAGTTAGGATCCAATTGCAAGGCATGAGACTTACAAAAAATAAATAACTTTGCATTCGGTATGAGTTAGTATAGTTGGAACTAAGGTAGAATATGTTACATATCTTTCATATACCTTTATTTTAAGTGATTAAAGTGTAGCTACACATATGGGAAAGGAATATCCTATATAATAGCACAAAAAGAAACCATAGGAATATCCTATATAATAGCACAGAAAGAAACCACAGGAATATGAATATCCTATATAATAGCACAGAAAGATGACTGAGCTTGCTGACTTAAGAATTACAAGATCAGTAGTAATAGAAAAAAGATACAAATACAAAATTAAATACCTCTTCATTGACCTCCCAGTCCAAGAAGGCAGGGTTTCTTACACAGTCAACCAGTAGTTCCACCATTTGTGGAACATAGGTTTTCAAGGCATCAAATGCATACCCCATTTGCTCCCGCGAGGCTGAGGCTCCTATATTACCACCAATGGCTTCTACTTCCCTTACAATACGAAAGTGACTTCGGTTTGTTGTGCTTTTGAAAGCCATTCGCTCCAGCAAGTGTGAAGCTCCACTTGAGAACGGTGTCTCATAGATGGAACCACAGTCAAGATATAACCCGATTGTAGCAGCAGGGTTCTAATTAACATGCAAAATGAACAACAAAATCAATATGCAAGCCAAATACCTCAAGAACACCTTTACATCACAGTAATATTTGCATTGAAATACCAAGATGGCAACAAATTAGAGACATGCACGTAAAGCTAAATCTTAATATCATATAGTAACATTGCTATTAACCAAGATGCCCAAAAACTATAAACATGCACATACAGTTAAATCTGAGAGCAACAATGACATTGCACATGCCAAGACGTCAAATAACATTGTTATTAATTCTCAAAGTAACATTATCATCAAACATATCACGATGTCAAATAACTAGAAACACGTACATAGAGTAACATTGTCATTGAGCATACAAAGACACCAAAAAAACTAGACACGTGGACACAGACAAATTTACAGTAGTCATTAATCATATCAATATACCAAGAAAACTAGAAAGATGCACATACAGACGAGGTCTCTGATGCTATTTTAAGTCCATTGGAAAGTGTTGTGATCTTGGTCTTGCTTTGTGCAACAGAATCTGGAAGTGGATCTGGGAGAGTAACACCACCAAGGGGTATATCCAGAGAAGGAAGAGAACTAGAACGCTCCCCAGTAAGCCAGCTAAACAAACCACCTTGGGAAGTCCTTGCAGCTACAGCGGCTGAAGTGGAAGACCTAGTGGATCCCAACTTGAATCCATGGCCCTAATCACATGGTTTCATTACACAAAATCACACAAACAGCAGCAGCATTCACCAGAAGAAAATAAATTATTCCATTACCCCAATGCCACCCAAATTTTTCACGGGAATAAAAAAAAAAAATAGCAGATTATAACATGAAAAACAACCTAGGAACTACCAAACTCGGTTGGAAGAAAAACAATCCTGCCCACCAACCTAATTTCCTAGAAAATCAACAAAATAACATCTTTTGCCCATCAAAATCAAATTTTTTTTATCAGGGTAAGATCCAAAACATCTGGTGGAGGGATTTGAGGTCCTAAACATTGATAAAAATTGAGTTGGGATGAAAAAAAAAAAAAGAAAAGAAAGAGGGAATGATGATGGTGTTAGTAGTGACCTTGAGATGCCTTCTGAATGAAGAAGCTGCTGCTCTGTGCATGGCGAGAAGAGAGGAGGAAGAGACTGAATCCCAAAATCAAAATGAATGTCCTTTGTTTTCCTTTCACACCTCCAACAAGTTAGCCCTATGAAGCAGGAGACGCACCAAATAGAATCACTTTAATTTGGAAATAGTCAATTATTTTTTATTTTAATCAAAAAATTAAAATAACTATCAAGACGAAGAAGTACTGAGCTCGAGTTACTTGGGCTTTTAGAATCCGACCCAGCAAACTTGGGCCTCACAAGACCCATTGAATTTATAATAAGATAAGTAAATTGTCTAAAATCTCCTTAATTTTTAAAATAATAAAGTAAAGTTTTTACTGTTTCTTGGTGGAAATTTGTGTGATTAATCTAAAACGCAGCATGACAAAACCAAGGAAAGGTAGAAAAATATGTTTCCTTTTATATGTCAAACATATGTCAAACATAATGAAAGAAAAAAAAATAGTCATATTCATCTCTAATTCATAGGATAAGATCAAAATAGTAAAATATGTCTTTTTATACGTCAAAATTAATGCAAGAAAAAAATATAATCATATTCATCTCTAATTCATAGATAAGACCAAAATAGGAAACAAAAAAATAATTACATATTTGAGCGTATTTCTAGAATATGAATATAGTTCCCTTTATACTTGTTGCTTAAGTATTCTCTACTAAAAATTTTGTAATTTAATTTCTATGCTAAATTGAAATCTTTGTGTAAACATTAGTTTGAGATTTTCTAAAACAAGATGAGAATCAATTTTAAATTCTTGGTTTACTTATAGAAAATTTTGTAATGATATAAAGAGCAATTTAATCATAATATAAAAGTGATTTTTTAAATGATATATTTTTAGATCATTTGGTAAATAAGTAATTAAGAGCAACCTTAGAGAATAATTAAGATATTAAGTTTTATTTTTTGATTTTCCAAGAGTTAAAGAACAATCAATAAAGAAACAATAGTGCATGATTCAGTATCAACATAAACTGTTCACTTAGCATCATTAAAACCAAGAAGTTGTAACTTATAATTTTTTTGAAATAATAGTTATTTCTCCGACATCTCTTTTAATGTACAAAAGAAAATTTGAAAACTAAATTAAATTGTGGAAAAGAATGTCAAAGTTGAGTGTTTATAAAATGCAGAAAACAAGAAGATTTTTATAACCTAGACATTAGTGACAGTTCGCTAATATGGTGTGACTAAAGAGAGCTTTCATGAAAGTTGAGGATAACTTTGATCCCAACATTCCAAAATCTTCCAGAAATCAAAACACTATTCATATTATTTGCATACAACTAATAAAAAATAATTCTAGTACACAATTAAAGTGATAATCACCTTCAGATAGAGGAATTTTCAATATATTATCTTTTGTAACTTTATGCTGGTCTAATAATTTATTGATTTGTATACCTACTTGGAATCAACGATTTGCCATTGGGAAATTTAAAATCACACACCTATAATATTCCATAATTTCAATTAATCTTAAAATTATTAAAACTAATGTTTTTCTTGTAAAGATAAATTTAAGAGATATATGTAAAACAAGTGAGACCCACCACATCTCGTCGGTCCTTTGCATGCATATATGCGTGTCCATCTCTCTTCTGTGTTCGACCGACCAACGTTGGACCAGTACACATATGTTGCGGCGGACCAACACACGTCTTTGGCCGTTGGATCCATCATCAACGGCCACAAACACATCATCTACGGTGGTTGTGTTCCCATGTGAAACCTACCTCAATGGAACTATATATTGCGGCGTATCAACACACACGTCTTTGGCCGTTGATCCATCATCAACGGCCACAAACACATCATCTACCGTGGTTGTGTTCCTACGTGAAACCTACCTCAATGGAACTCTTCTGCTTCAAGCAGATTCCTCTTCTTTCACCAAACCAACACTTCTACTACTTTCCCTTCCCCTTCATTGTTTCTCTACAAAAACTCAACTTGTGATTCTATTTGTGATTCTCTGCAAAAACCCATCATCACCATGTCCAATTCTGAACACAAGATCATCACTGGACATGCTGGCTATGTCCTTGAAGATGTTCCTCATCTATCTGACTACATCCCTCACCTCACTGTACCCTCTTATTCTCTGAATGTTTATATTTTTTTTTGCTAAAAAAAAAGACACTACATGTGTTGCTTGCTTCTTGCATGAGTTTGTGCATGCATGTCTGTCTTCCACTCATTACAAACATATCCTGATTTTTTAATTTTTTTCTGTGGTTGTTGTTGCTGATCATGCAGACATATCCGAATCCGTTGCAAGACAATCCTTCATATTCAGTTGTTAAGTACGTTGCTTACTATGTTTTAAAATTGAAGTTTGAATTAACTCTCCCTGGTATTTGTGTTACTATGTTGTGAATTTGCACATTGGTGTGGCAACTCAATCTGATGGTGGTTTTGATTGGTTTATGCATCACCAGGCAGCATTTTGTTGATGTGGAGGATACTGTTGCCCAAAAGGCATGCTGTTGCGGTTTTTGTTGTTGTTGTTCTTCTTCTTTCTTCCATTAGTGTTCCTGAATTGTTGATTTAAATTTCCATTTTTCTCTTGGTATAGATAGTTGTACACAAGAATAGCCCAAGAGGGACTCATTTTCGCCGCGCAGGGCCTCGTCAAAAGGTTGTTTGGTTGGTTTTTTGTTAAGCTGAACCCTTTTCAGCAGCTAATGCTGTATTGTACGTGAGTTGTGAGGTGACAGACAACAATGTTAAATGTTTTCAGGTATATTTTGAGTCCGAGGATGTATACGCTTGTATTGTCACATGTGGAGGTCTTTGCCCTGGAGTGAATACATTGATCAGGGAAGTAGTTTGCGGGTTATACCATATGTATGGGGTGCAAGAAGTACAGGGAATAGAGGTACTGGTCACTTAATGCGCATTTTTTATTTGTGACTGTTCTGTGACAGATTAGCAAATTCATTCTATTATAACTTTTCATGTGCATTTTTCTTTCAAATATGTGTAAATTACGGTGTTATATAATTCCCTACTTCAATGCAGGGAGGGTATAGAGGTTTTTATTCTCGAAATACAATTCCATTGACACCAAAGGCTGTGAATGACATCCACAAACGTGGTGGAACCATCCTTGGTACCTCAAAGGGAGAAGGAAGCAATGATACCTCAAAGATTGTTGATAGCATTCAGGATCGGGGAATTAATCAGGTTTACATACTTGGAGGAGATGGTACTCAAAGGGGGGCTTCTGTGATTTTTGAGGTAATAGTTGAAATGCTTCTATGAAGAAATTATACTTTTTGAGGTAACTAAGGTTTTGTTATTTTCATGCAGGAAATTAGAAGACGTGGCTTGAAAGTTTCGGTGGTGGGAATTCCAGAATCTGTTGACAATGATATCCCAGTAAGCATGCCTGAATTGGACACTTGAAGCCTTTTAGTTGAAGCTATTTTGCTGAGAAGACAAAAAGAATTTGCTGTTAAATAGTGACCTGCCTAACCATGTTGTGCCTGAATCAGGTTATAGATAAGTCATTTGGTTTTGACACTGCCGTTGAAGAGGCACAACGGGCCATAAATGCTGCTCACGTGGAAGCAGAAAGCGCCGAGAATGGTATTGGTGTTGTCAAGCTAATGGGCCGTAACAGTGGTAAGTACCTTTCATATTTAGTAATTTACAAGCTTAGACTAATGTTAGTTCTATAGATTGGAACATCTGAAAGATGACTTGTTAATCTTAAATATTTAAGTTTGAGTTTAAGTTTCATATTTAGTAAAAATTAGAAAATTGACATATATAAGAAAAAAGACTCAGAAATCCAGAAATTTAGGTTGAGAGTGGTGTCATTCACTTACGTGAGTCTCACTCAGTTTTCATTATTATTTGATCTTTTCTCAATTTTCCCATCAGTTAGCTGCTGTGATCATATGTTAATTTTAGCATTTCCTTATTTTCTAACATTAGTTATTCTAGTTATTTGACATGACCTATTTATACAGGATTTATAGCTATGTATGCAACTCTTGCCAGCCGAGATGTGGATTGTTGCTTAATTCCGGAGTCACCCTTTTACCTTGAGGGTCCTGGTGGACTCTTTGAGTTCATTACGAAAAGACTCACAGAAAATGGACACATGGTTATAGTAATAGCTGAAGGTGCAGGTCAAGAGCTTATTTCAGAAAGCCTTTCTGCTACAAATATGAAGGATGCTTCTGGCAACAAGTTACTTCAAGATGTTGGTTTGTGGTTATCCCAGAAGATTAAGGTATAACATCTTAAAAGTGTGTATTCTTTATTAAACGAGTTGCTCTTTCCTGCATTATGGATAACAATTTTAAATTATGTCACTTTCAAGAATCTGAAGAAAAACCACATGTTAGTAGATCAAATTTATATTCATTGTTTACATTAGCTACATAGATATGTAAAATTGTTCAACTTCAACTGCTATGCAAGATATCCTTATTTCACAGCTTCTTTAGCAGTCTCACTTCGGCAGCATCTGAACTGTGAATTTTCTCTCAAACTACATTCAAGCAATTGGCCTATTATAGTAATCACAAGATTCCTGTGATGTAGATTTTTCTCTCATTTTCCTAGTGACAAATTTATTTATTCATTTCTGTTGTAGGACCACTTCACAGAAAGTCAAAAAATGGCTATAACTCTGAAGTACATTGGTTAGCTCTCTTCCTTTTACTGGTGCAGCAAAAATGATAGTGTGTTACCTATAAACTAAATATTCTAATCAATTTAAGATTTTGCTGTATGGCAGATCCCACGTACATGATCCGTGCTGTTCCAAGTATTGCCTCTGATAATGTATATTGCACTGTCCTTGCTCAAAGTGCCGTTCATGGTGCAATGGCTGGATACACAGGCTTTGCAGTTGGTGCTGTCAATGGCAGACATGCTTATATTCCATTTTACGTAAGTCATTATTATGTTTTGTCTAGTAAATTCTCAAAATGGTATATATGAATGGAAGTAGAAGAATTTTTAAAATATGGTCTGGTTTTATTTGAAAAAATTGAAGAGACACAATGGTTATTAACAATTAATCACACTAAGTAATTATTTGGTCTTAGATGCTTACTGATTAACATCAGATAGTTATGAAAAAGTTATAAACTGTTTTACCATGTCAAATCAATGAAAAGTCACTAAAAATATAACAAAATTGGTGAATTGAACATTGATGAGATAGTATGTAATGTGCACTGCAGCGGATAAATGAGAATGAGAAGAAGGTTGTTATCACTGACCGCATGTGGGCAAGGTTACTGTCTTCAACCAATCAACCAAGCTTCTTCAATCCTAAAGACATTACCAACAACACTGCACCAACACAACACCACACATCAAAGGAGAATTAAACCAAGCCAATAGTTTACACCCGACTAATAAGGTATAATGTTTTGTTAATACATGTTTTGTTCGATATTTTGTGAGTATTTTTAAGTGATAATTATATAAAGCTGAAAGGCTAACTTTAATTTCTTCCACTCAAATAATTTGGTGTGTTTGAATCTTTTTCTAACAATATCTCATATTGATAACTCATATTTGTTGATTGAAAAAAAGAGAGAAATAATCCAAAAAGGTAACAGGATGTGAGGGAAAATATTGGTATATTTGTTCCCTTTCGGTTAGAATAGAATGAGAAGTGGTTTTGTGAAATCCATTAGAATTAACAGTGTTTGTGGTTTAATTTGCTTCGATCTTTTTATTAAAGAGTCATTTAAATCAAATATAAGAATCGAATATAGTTTTGTTTTGAATTTAATTTAATATAAAATATGAACTAAACTAAATCAGTGTTTTATAGTTTGATTTGAATTAATTTTTGCGATTTTTATTACTTTAAAGTTATTAAACATTCTTTGCAAAAGAACGTAAACATTTTTATGAAATAATTAAATTTTTCAAAAAGAGAGATATACTATTTTTTTATGATTATTTTTATATTTATAATTTCAGCTT
>Ga0123340_1002014_pt1 | contig 17864 bp, 9 predicted proteins | sample SirMexnodulemix_FD_89961 | JGI IMG/M metagenome (GOLD analysis project Ga0123340, IMG submission 89961) | Root nodule microbial communities of legume samples collected from Mexico - Siratro Mexico nodule mix | ecosystem: Host-associated > Plants > Roots > Nodule | place: Mexico: Nepantla... | reverse complement strand
GACTATTTTAGATGAGTGAAATTAATTTAAACATCCAATAAAAAATTGAATTAAAAATTAAATTTAAGTTTGAAAATAAATATAAAATACGGAAAATTAATCTTTTTTATTTATTTATTATGAAAGAAAATTAATTAAATATTCACCTACTTTTAGACAATTTGTTTAATCTGTGATTTAATTCAACCTTAAACAAACAAGAATTACAACAATTTAACTTCCAGTATCATAAACAAAATTAAAGAATTGAAAACTTAAAAAAAAAACATGTTCTAAGAAAAATTAAAATAAAAGACTCACCATATTCAGTATTAACTCTAACCCAGATTTGAACCAAACGAAGTAAGGTGCTTCAATCTGAATAAAGTCACTGAACAGAGAAAAGAAGAAATGCACTTCATTCCTCAAAATTTCACCTTTCTAATAATACTTGCATGAATCTGCCAGTTCTTTGCAATCAATATTTCAACAAACTGTAAGTCACTGCACAGCTTCAGAATTCTCCATTGAATGAAATTTGCAGAGCAGGTTCACAAATTACAATTTGATTTAGGCTTATTCGATTTCTAATAAAGTTTCCGAAAGTGTTAGGGAAATATCAGAACAAACTTTAATGCCAAATGGTGATTGCCTGATAATGGAATAAGGAGAAATATCATTTTAGACCAATCACAGGGAACAATTAAAAAGAAAAGTAAAAATTGTTGAAAAAGATTAAAAGATGTCATAGTTAAGAATGGCAAGATTTTCACTTTGATTTAGTAATTTCAATATAAGAATCAACATTTATTTATAATAATTTAAAAGAATTTCTACCATAAAGTAAATTTTTATTTTAAAATATAAGTCTAAACTTTTTATAAAATTTAAAAAAAGCCTATTTATATGCTTATCCAATTAAAAGAGTTTATGTAATGAACTATCTAATTAGCTTAATAATAATTAAGGTCTATAGAAAATTTCTAATTATAAAAAAACATAAAAATAAATATAAATGTAAAATATAACAATCATATGTCTTCATTTTGGTCTATCATGAATTAATTCAAGAATTTATAAATATATTAATTTATAATTTTATTTACTCTATTCCATCAATCAAATTATTTATAATTTTTTTATTTGTTACTTTATTTTTCTTAATTCAATTCACTCCACTGTTTTTTTTTTATATTTTTCTTTTCTTTTCCTTTCCTTTTTTTCATCTTTTCATTATATACTCAGTGATCCAATCAAATATTGCAACGTAGGCACCACGGTCAACCACAAACAACTGATTAGTCTCCTCTTTAAAAACAAAGCTTGGGCATGATACATAATATCAATATTGGGACACACTCTCCCAAGGAAATTTATAATATAATAATGTATGTAAGTGTCTTTTAAGTTAAAATGTAAAACAAAAATATAATTAAAATATTATTAAATGTTCTCATTATGTTTATGGTGGTTAAAATATCAGCTACTGAGAGTAAATAGGTGCAAAACTTTTGGTAATGTCAATATATTTTTAATGATGAGAACTTGTTCTAATCTGTTTAAAGAAACTAAAAAAAGGAAATTATAAGTTGGATGTGAGCACTAAAAATGCATTTGTTCGTTTCCATCTTTGCTTTTGATATTGAAGTGGGATATAACTTTGTAATCGGCTAGGATTGGAATCCATGAGAAAGATGTGGATCACACACACTCTCCCTCAACAAAATTATTATTTTCCTCCAAAAGAAAGCGTAATCGCATCAACACTCATACATACGGTGATTAGTATCAGATGCACCTCATCATTCTACATGCTGTACACTACCAAAGCGTATACCAGAACAGAAAGAGAATGCATTCTTTTATTAAAATATCACTGTCAAAAGATGATGCATTTTTAAAAAAAAATCACCATTATCACAACAAGATTTTATATGAGTCGTCATCACTCATACTGTGTCTTATTATCCATTTTAATTATACATGAAAATATATAGCAGTATCTTTAAGCTTAATTTATTTATGGTTTGTTTGAAAAAACCAAAAACTAATGATAAAGAATGTATGCATGAATGATTATATGATGAGGAGGAGTACATTGTTACAGGTGCTGGGAGAGTATAAAGTACACATGCACTGATGTTATTCTTTGATGAGGCAGTGGTAGTGGAGTATAAACGTAAAGCCTCTTTACCAAAGATGTTCACTTCTCCCAGCAGTACTTCACCAAGAACCTGCTTTTTCATCATCAAGCCTTGTCACTGCTTCTCTCAGTGATCCACTCAACCATTCCATATCTTATATACATCTCTTACACCTTCTTCTTCCCTCAACCTTTACACTAACCACAATCACTTCTCCTTCTTTCTTCTCTCAAAATGAACCACCATCCCTTCATCACCCTCTTCTTCACTATACTAATAGTTTCCTCCACCACCACCCTCTCACTCTCCCAGGTTATCATCACTAGTAGCAGCACCAAGAACCAGTCACAGTTTTTCTTTCTCATGAAGATGTCTCTCTCCGGGAAGTACCCTATGAATTGGGACGCTGGGAAACCCGTGTGCAGCTTCACCGGAGTTACCTGCAACACCAAAGGTGACGTTATCAGCCTCGACCTTTCGGGTTGGTCATCACTTTCTGGAAAGTTCCCATCAGATACATGCTCTTACCTCCCAGAGCTACGTGCTCTTCGCCTCGGCTACACCAGGTTCAAGTTCAACGTAGACACCATCCTCAACTGTTCCCACTTGGAAGAGCTTAACATGAACCACATGTTCCAGACCGGCAAGCTCCCAGATTTCTCTCCCTTGAAAAATCTCAGGATTCTCGACTTGTCCTACAACGTCTTCACAGGGCAGTTCCCCATGTCAGTGTTCAACCTCACCAACCTCGAGGTGCTAAACTTCAACGAAAACGGAGGCTTCAACCTGTGGCAGTTACCTGCGGATATTGACAGGTTGAAGAACCTCAAGTCCATGGTGCTAACCACGTGCATGTTGCATGGCCAAATCCCTGCATCCATAGGGAACATAACTTCCCTCGTTGATCTTGAGCTGAGTGGGAATTTCCTCACGGGACAAATTCCAAAGGAGCTTGGTCAGCTGAGGAACCTTCAGCAGCTTGAGCTTTACTATAACTACCATCTCGTTGGGAACATTCCAGAGGAGTTGGGGAACCTCACGGAGCTCGTGGATTTGGATATGTCGGTGAACAAGTTCACTGGGAGTATCCCTGCGTCGGTGTGTAGGCTTCCCAAGCTTCAAGTCTTGCAGCTCTACAACAACAGCCTCACCGGAGAAATCCCAGGTGCGATTGAAAACTCAACAGCTTTAAGAATGCTGTCTCTCTACGACAACTTCCTTGTAGGACAGGTTCCCAAGAAACTGGGACAGTTCTCTGGAATGTTAGTTCTTGACTTGTCGGAGAACAAACTTTCTGGTCCGTTGCCGAGCGAGGTTTGCAAGGGTGGTACGCTAGAGTACTTTCTCGTTCTGGATAACATGTTTTCTGGAGAGATACCGAAGAGTTATGCGAACTGCATGATGCTGTTGAGGTTTAGAGTGAGTAACAACCGTTTGGAGGGTTCCATTCCCGCGGGACTCCTTGGTTTACCACACGTTTCGATCATTGATTTGAGTAACAATAACTTGAATGGTCCGATTCCTGAGATTAACGGGAACTCTAGAAATCTGTCTGAACTGTTTCTTCAGAGGAACAAAATTTCAGGTGTCATAACTCCCACAATATCCCGAGCCATAAGCCTGGTCAAAATAGATTTCAGTTACAACCTTCTATCTGGTTCAATCCCTTCGGAAATAGGCAACCTCAGAAAGCTCAATTTGCTTATGTTGCAAGGGAACAAGCTGAGTTCTTCCATCCCCGGCTCACTCTCTTCATTGGAGTCTCTCAACCTTCTTGATCTCTCCAACAATCTTTTAACTGGGAGCATCCCTGAAAGCCTCTCTGTGCTGCTACCAAACTCTATTAACTTCTCGCACAACATGCTTTCGGGTCCAATTCCTCCCCAACTGATCAAAGGAGGGTTGGTGGAAAGTTTTGCAGGGAATCCTGGATTGTGTGTGCTACCTGTGCATGCCAATTCATCGGATCAAAACTTCCCCATATGTGCAAGCGCCTACAAGAGCAAGAGGATCAACACCATCTGGATAGCTGGGGTGTCAGTGGTTTTGATCTTTATCGGGTCTGCCCTGTTTCTCAAACGTAGGTGCAGCAAAGACACTGCCGCAGTGGAACATGAGGAGACACTGTCATCTTCGTTCTTCTCTTATGACGTTAAGAGCTTCCACAAGATCTCTTTCGACCAAAAGGAGATCATTGAGTCCTTGGTGGACAAGAACATAATGGGGCATGGAGGGTCTGGGACAGTGTACAAGATTGTTTTGAAAAGTGGTGATACTGTCGCTGTGAAGAGGCTGTGGAGTCTCAAGTCCAAGGATTCGACTCCAGAGGATCGGTTGTTTGTAGATAAGGCATTGAAGGCAGAGGTGGAGACCTTGGGAAGCATAAGACACAAGAACATAGTGAAACTATACTGCTGCTTCTCCAGTTTCGACTGCAGCTTGTTGGTTTATGAGTACATGCCAAAAGGTAACCTTTGGGATTCCCTGCACAAGGATTCGAACCTTTTGGATTGGCCTACTCGTTATAGAATTGCACTGGGGATTGCACAGGGTTTAGCATACCTTCACCATGATTTGCTTCTTCCTATTATCCATCGAGACATCAAGTCAACCAATATCCTGCTGGATGTTGATTACCAGCCCAGGGTTGCAGACTTTGGGATTGCCAAGGTTTTGCAAGCAAGAGGAGTGAAGGATTCCACCACAACTGTCATTGCAGGAACATATGGTTACTTAGCCCCAGGTAGTTTCTTTCTCCCACAAAACTCATTTATAATCATCATTTAAATCTCCTGAAACAATTCATTTATGCAAACTACCATCATACGTTTTCCTTAACTGATAGAGCAAATAGTATATGAAAAGGAGTTTCTATGCACCAGAAATCATTCAGTATAGTAAATTTGTTGAGTTTTACAATAACTGCCATCAAAATTGAACTTAATATGATTTCTGATCAGTTAGTTGACAAAGTAACAACTTTTGCAGTGCACAAAAATAAAACTCCTGATAAATGATTAAGAATACATTGACTGTGAGCGTTCAGGCAAAGTACTGCTTGGATATTCTCATGTACTGATTACTGAATGATGCCTTTTTACCATGTAAATAATTGAGGTGCAGGATAAGAATGTTAAAATAATAGTACTTTGTACCAAAAAAACACAGGTGGTACTTGGGGGTTTGACAATTAGTCATGTGTTAACTTCCCTATCATCTTTTTGGTGTTCCCAATGCTGAATATTATTTTGGGCATGTTTATATGGCTGTCACAGAATTTGCATATTCGTCAAGGGCCACCACCAAGTGCGACGTCTACAGTTTTGGGGTGATTTTGATGGAACTGCTAACTGGGAAGAAGCCCGTGGAGGCAGAGTTCGGAGAGAACAGAAATATCGTTTTCTGGGTTTCCAACAAAGTAGAAGGGAAGGAGGGGGCAAGACCAAGTGAGGTGTTTGACCCGAGGCTATCATGTTCATTCAAGGATGACATGATCAAAGTGTTGCGGGTTGCTATTCGCTGCACCTACAAAGCCCCAACAAGTAGACCAACCATGAAAGAGGTTGTTCAGCTTCTGATTGAGGTAGAGCCACGCGGTTCCGATTCTTGCAAGTTGTCAACCAAAGACGTATCAAATGTCACCGTAGTAAAGAAACCATATTAATTATAATTTGAGTAGCTTAAAGGGTAAGGAAGGAGCATGTGACAACTAAAGATAAGGAGTCTCTCTATAGATGTAACGAAACTGAGGGATTCACCAAATTAGTATAATCTTTTTTTTCTTCTAGACAAGTAATTTGTAGATTCTATCTTTGACGATGAGACTTCTCTCTGTATGCTCCCTTTTACTGTCTTTGAGTTTTGACATTATGTAAAAATTTGAAGCTAGATTGCTATCCAAGCTTTAAGGTAATGTACAGTATCTATATTTCAGACACTCCCCACTTGGAAAGCATTTGCCAACTTGTTTTGTGGAATTTGGGTTTTTTTCTCTTGTATCAACACTTTTATTTTGAGCGATGCAAGATGGCTCCAAAAAAAGGAGCATATATGTTGTGATTGTGAGGACTGGAAGGTCGTGATTCGCAAAGAGCTCCTTTTTGATATTTTACATAAAAAAATCAAAATGGGTTCCAGATTCTGAATACAATATTGTGGCATTATTTGTATGTGGAGGGTCCCTCTGCCAAAGCTATCCACTGGAAAATAAAGATGAATGGAATGATTGATTGATGAGAGCATCTTGTTGCCATTTTAGCCAGTGAAAGAGAAGAAAGCAGCACCATTAAGCTTTTCCTTTTTCCTCTTGAATCCTTTTCACGTAGAGATAGATGTTTTGTTAGAATGAGGCCATGGGGAATAGAGGCATCAACCATGTTTAACCGTCGGAAGTGAGCCATGAACCCCCACTTCCAATGTGAAAGTTGAATCCCCCTTTAGCCTTCAATTTATCACAAGATTTTTTTAGGTGACAGAAATTTTGTAAACACCTCTCTATGCTAGGACAGTACTACAATATTAAAGATCAAACAATAGTATACTAAGATGCTAAGAAGAGGAAAAACCAATCAAAATCATAACCATGTTTCAAGTATATGTTGCTGATACAACAAGATCACCATATTTATTTAGTTACCAGAAACAATCAGGAAGATAATAACAATACAAAGAAAATGTTATCATTCTCTCTAAAGGCAAAAACTATATAGGCAGCAGAAAATCAGTGGCACATGCTTGCTACCTTGTGAGCAAAAAAATGTATGCAGAGGGAGTCACACGTGTGCGTACAATTATATGATATGTCTGAGTTTCTGTACATTCATGTGCTTTATGAGTGGATGGCGGGGTCGCCCCAGAAGAATGAGATTCACAAACGCAACATTTCTTTAGGCTTGGTGGAGAGGCCATAAAGCAAAAAAGTTAGAAGGTTCGGTAAGAATAGTTTTCTTAGACAAAAAAGACACAAGGCATCAACTTCCAAAGCATGCTTGGCTGTGAGAGGAAGCTAAATTGAGGACAGGTATGTTCTCTCCTTAAGTACAATAGGAACCAAAGGAGTTCAGATGAGACACTGGGATACCCTGCACCAGATTTAATTATCACTGCATATTCTATTGATTTATGGACAATAACCCCTCACAAAAGTCAGAAGCGTGTATACATTTATATATATTCCAAATATCTACTCTTGTCTTGTCTCGTCTCATCAACAGTCCCAAAAGGGTGGAAAAACATGACTTTCACTGACTCAATCAAAAGTAATTGATGTTTGCAAGAACACAACATACCTGTTTCGTACACCAAGGAATTCTTAAGTATGAATTTAACTCAGATGCCCCAGTGTAAAATGCCAAACTCATAACGAATTGGTAACTGTGCAGCATTACCAGACAAGCCAAAATGATGCACTATAAAGGCAATAATTGTCAACCCGACCAGTAACACAAAAATATTACACTTGCATTACACCCATCACATTATCTGTTAACATAATGAGTGTACCCCACCAGGGTCTAAAATCCTAGTTAGCAGGACAAGTCTGATATAGCCTTAGCTCAAAATAATTTCAAGTTTCAATGGGTGATTGATCAATTTGTCGTTGTTGACATCATTGGGAACATTGCCAACTTAGGCACTTCACAATTTGTATATGCCAATTGTGTGCTCACCTCTTATCTTTGAAGAGAAAACTAGTGGCGCACCCACGTCTCAAGAGTGTTTAAAATGGGTCTAAAATCATTTCCCTCTATCTTTTTGTCTCAGTTGAAAATTCTCAAAATAACGTTCATTGAGAGGTTGTGTTTTTTAATCAAATGGAACAGTTTCTGTCACTTGTCAAGAATTGTCCTGTTCCGTGCTAAAAAAAGGTCAAACACTCTAATGCACTATTGACCAATATTTTGTTTCTATTACCACGAAAAATCATGCATCAAATTTTCTGCTTCTATTAGGTTAGGGCTCCTTCAATCCCAATGGCACCCAATTTTTCTTCCAATTCAATCTCAAAAATTATTGAGTACTTGAAGATGATGTTCCTATTATTAGCAGATTGCCACTGTGAGCATTGAGGAGGGGAATACCTTTTTCTTTTAGGCTTCTGGGCAGTCTTTGGGCTAACAAATTGATATTATAGCCCAACTGTCCCCGGAAGGTTTTTGGGCCCGGTCCAGGTTTACAAGTTCAGGGCCCAGTCAATATTCTAGTGGGGTCAATTACTTCCTGCACCTCCACATTTGCTGTACCTCTGCATTTGCTTCCTTCCTGTACCCATCAGTTTTTTGTAATTTCACAAATGTTCTTGTCAGAATATATAAAAAAAGAATTAAGGTTTGTTGTGGTTTTGTGAAAACGGATAAGAGTGTTGGTGGGTGATGGCATTGAAAGACAACGGTGACGAAGGGTAAAGGCGAAGTAGCGGGGTGACGCGAAAGAGCAGGGCAACGATGGAGGAGCATTGGAAAAACTTGGAGTAGCAAAGAGTTTTGAGAGTTTGATCGGAAATTTTCGTAAAACATTGGTTTGATTTGAGTGTATGTATAGTTTGAGAGATTTAGTTGGGTGGTATTGGTTTGATTTTGTGAAGCATTGCAAATTTCGAAAGAGGTTGTTGTGAGGTGCAACGAGAGAGGTGGGTTTTTTTTGTCTTTTGTGAAAATCGTTTTTCGTAGTATAGTTTTTTTTTAAAAGTATGATTCATTAGGGAAAATCTTTTCCGTAAGGCATTTCTTGAAAAGCTTACGGAAAAGCCTTATGGAAAACCTTTTTTTTTTAAGTTTTATGAAAACCTTTTATATAAAAGCTTTATAGAAAAGCTTTTCTGTAAAATCCTTATGAAAAAGGTTTCCTGTAATGAACCATATTTTTGAAAAAAAATTATATTACGAAAAATGTTTTTTAAAAATCTTACAGCAAACGATTTCCGCAATAGAAAAAAAAACCCACCCCTCTGTTAAGACTTTATTCGGCAAGTATACCAAGTCACAAATAATATAGTGAGTTAAGTAAAGATGTCGATTCCTCAAGAAACAGTTCTGTTTTAGATTTTAAATTCACGACTCACTAAACAAATAAAAGTTTCAGGATGATAAGATAATAATTTGAGTCAAGAAACATAAAAGAACAATTAAAAATAAGTAACAATTATAAAAAGGAGTTTGCAAGATCTATAAGGACTTTGAGATTGAATTTCATCTATCTCCCTCGTTCATATTTTGGATTTGATAAAAAAAATACAATATCCGTAACTACTCACAATTGATGCACATATAAAAATTATTCACACTGATTCATCTTATATGAAATTCATAAGGAAATTTCCTAAACACTATCCCTCAGCTATTTAGTAAATTACCCAGTATTAAGAACAGATGATATACACAATCAATACATCGAAACCTATCCCTAGTACCAATATATTGAGTATTTTCATCTAGGTCAGAAACTCAAAAGTACTTCCCAGTTAAATTTAAGAATCAAAATTAATACTCTATTGATAAGATAAAATCTAGCATTAAGCACAAGATGGAAATACCAATTGAGTAAAAACTGAATATTATATATAAAAATCACCAAAATATGAATGAGTTCAAATGATTACATTTAATCCCAAAGATGAAGAATTAGTTACCCATGGTAGCCATTACAACCCAATGAAAGGAAGATTGCAAGAGGAGAAGAAAATCTTGATTCTAGTCGTCTACCTCCGTCCTCTAGGTCTTGATGCCTTCCAAAACCCTAAAAATCTCCTTTTAAACTTGGTTTTGGGCGTAGGTTAAGTGACTTTTCTCTTGGGCTTTTTTCTATTTTAAACATTTTATTTATTTTCTTCATGAATCTTCCAATCTATCATTTTCTTCATTCTTTTATACTTGAAATTTTACAATAATTGAGATTAAATGATTTCCTTTAACTCAGGACTCAAAATATCAATTTAAATCCAAAAACTCTAAAATTAGAAGTAATTATTATTTTAAATAACACTTAAATCCACAAGTACTTAATATTTGTCATGTAGAAAACCACTCAAAATTGGTACTTATCACCCTCCCGTCGCACCTCACGACAACCTCTTTCGAAATTTGCAATACTTCATGAAATCAAACTAATACCAAATCAAAATCACTCAACCAAATCAATTAAACCCATCAAACTATACATATATTCAAATCAAACCAATGCTTCACGAAAATTTCCAATCCAACTCTCAAAATATCTATGATACTCCAAATTTCTTCGGTGTTCCTCCGCCACTCTTCCACCGTCACCCTGCTCCTCCGCGTCATCTTGCTTTTTCGCCTTCACTCTTCATCGTTGTAGTCCTTCAATATCGTTATTGTCCTTCAATATCGTTGCCATTGTTGTTGGTAACTCCTCCGTCGTCACCCATCAACACTCTTCTCTATTTTTACAAAACTATAGCGAATCACATTTCTCTCTTTGTATATTTTGACAAGGACATTTATAAATGTGGATGCAGGAAGCAAATGTGGGGGTGGAAGAAGCAATTGTCTATAATAGGTTTACCTTGTTTCATTCGTAGATATTATCGCAATAATTGCAAGATTAATATTTTAAGAATTTTGTATTGAATAATTCATTTGTAATACATTTGTCAGTATATGATTTGATCAATTTTAGGCTTCTTTTTAACTCCTTTAATAAAATTTTCATATACAAATTCCAAAATAAAGGATTTTATTATATATAGATAACTTTTATTCATAAAAACCTCTCTCATTAGACGTCTTTTAGTTCTTAAATTCTGTAAATTAAGATTGGTTTAGAGGAATAACTTAACGAAATATTTATTTAATGAGCTTTTATTAGATGAGAGTTCATTCTTGAGTTCAAGATTTTCCACTAAGATTATTAAAATAAACTCGTACGAATGTTATTAATAATCTAAATAAATACTTTCTTAATCAAGTTTATATTAAAATTAAATTCGTTATTTAAAACTTTTTAAATAGTTTTTTTAAAGTCTAAATTTAATAATTAAGATATTGAGATTTATTATAGAAAAAAAGGTATTTTCCATTGTCTAATGTTTTTTTTTTCATATTTGACAAATATGTTGCATCTTGTTTAAGATAAAAAAAATGATAATAACTATTTACACAATTTTGTTATAAAATTTGTATTTTTATGTTTCCTTAGAAATATTAAACAAAGGACTTATCAAAATTTAAATTTATGGATCGCACTAGCAATTAAAATGCTACTGTACTAATATTTTGTAGGGAATAACTTGATTGCTTTTAATAATTTTACTCAACTTCAATAAAGTAAGTCCAACTCATAAATAATTGAGAATGCCTATGAAGAGAAACCTTGTCACAATATATTATGTAAAAACTTTAGACAATATCCCTTTTTCCCTATCAAGGTTGCCATTGTATTTAGCATATGCCAAAAAAATAATTTAAAATATTATAACTCTCTTTTCCTCTTGTTTGTTGCTAAGCCACCGTAGTAATAAACCAAGAAATAAAATGAAAGTTTGCACATTAGTTATATGATTAGTATTTTTTTTTTTCAAATCTCAATCTTTGATTACCATTTAATCCAATTATACACATTACGTTTATTTTCTGGCTTAAACTTGTGCTTTTTTTAATCTAAAATTGAACTGAACTAAAAAAAAATTCGTACAGTGTAACACTTCATTTTATTCAAATTGATTATTATTTGATTAAGAAAAAATAAATTCGTTTCTTGACGGAAAATTAGAAGGCAAATTTTAATAGATGTCAAATAATTTATTTTAAAAATATTTTTTTTTTCTATATGACATACTCTTTTATTGTTATCAAACTTGTCAGATAATTTTAATATTAGCATTAAAAAATTCAGCTAATCGGAAATTAAATACTTCATCCATTGATTAAAAAACCTCTATTTCATATTGATAGTGGTTTGAGCGTAAAAAAACACATATTTCAGTTATCAGTGGAACATTAGAGTCTCTCTCTTCCTATTTTGTCCCAGAATAAATACTAGGCTAAATTATACCATTTTTAAAAATATATAAATAATGATTTTGGTTTTTCTACCTTTTTTCTTGCCGTTTTAATCTCTAAAAAATAAAAAATTGCAATTTAAGTCCAATTCTCATTTCTGTATATGTTTTTATTTACTTCAGTTTGATCCAATTAAATTTTAAACCTAATAGTTCATTTAAGGTATCGTCATAGAATAATGTGACAAACAAAAAAATATTGAAAAATAAACATGCAAATTTAAAGATTAAACAGGAGTTGTAGATTTTCTAAAATTTAAAGATTGACAAGAGAAAATAAAATAAAAGAAGACTAGAACCATGGAATTAGAAATTAAAGGGGACAAATTATAATTAAACTTAAATATTATTATGCAAATGTTAACAAGTGCCAAATGACACTTGTTAAGAAATTAAAAGAAAGAAAATGTATGAGAGGGTGGAGAAAAATGTTTCACAGGAGCATTAGCATTTGGTTGAAAAACATAAATCATTTTGTTAATTGGCACATTTATTGAAAGTTATTGTAAAGTTAAGCAAATTTATTATTTTTTAAATTAAACAATTAAAACTGGGATCTGGACAAAAAAAAAAGTAGTGGAGAGGCAGTAGTAGATGATTCAAATGCCTTTTTCGTAGACAACATTATTGATTCTTATTTAAGTCGCTGTAAGCACTTAAATAAGTTTTCACGTTCCATCTTTTCACTTTGGTCCACAACATGCATAATACACACAACAAAAAATGCTACCGACAAAATCTTTAATAAAAAAATGCATTTAAAATTATTGTTAACATGTCTATTGTACAATAACGAGGCAGATGTTAGTAAATGTTGATGAGAAATTAATTAAAGATATACAGAAAATACACCTAAAATGTTAATTATGATAGAAAAATTTAATTAATTAAAATTAATTAATAATCCTTTAATTATATAATCTTTAATAATTTTATTATTATTAATATTCCAATACCTTTCATTTTGGAAAATATAATTGTAAAGGACACAATGAACTAACCTCATCATTTACTATTTTTTTCAAAGAAAGGATTCGAACTTCAATAATAAAAAATTTACAATAACTCACACTGTTGAGTCAGATAAAATGAAAATCATTAACTATCTATTATGATAACTAGTTTCCTCTGACCCATAGGTGTCTCTGTATTAATAAATTATTAATATTTGTATATGTAATTACGACTCTGAAATTATAACCTATAACTCCAGCATGTTAGCCGAACTTTCCACCATTGAATTTATCGTGGCAGTTCCAAATTTTCAATGTTTGATAATTATAAAAATATTCAACATGATACTCCATCTAGTTAGTATATATTTGATTGGTCATTGTAACATTAATATGATTCTAACAAAATAAAACATGCAAGACAATGTATTTGTGTTCTTTGTTCAAAGATCTACCATTATTTTTATTGATTTTGATGTTTCATGAATAGAACAAAATTTGTTGGTTCGTTTAATTCAATGGCTTGCACGTTTATAATTGGTACGAGGCATTCATGGTTTTGAATTTCATGACTGCTTATAACTAGTAAAGAAAATATGTGAATATATAATTAAAATTTTAATTGGGAAATAGTATAGTCAAACTTTATTAGTGTTAAAGTTTTACCTGATATTTGTAGTTTATCTTGATAAAAGCTTTTTGAAACATGAAAAATCAGGATACTATTTAAAAATAAGTAATGAAAAAGAATACGTGAAGAATTTAAGAAATGCAAAAGTAAAAAATATATTATAAAGTAATTGAAAAATACGATTAAAAAAATTTTTTTTTAAGAACTTAATGGATTACATTAAAACGACTCGTGATCAAGGAAATAATTTTGGGAGAGTAAGAAATAAATTTTGAAACTAATGTTCCACACTAATACAAATAAGTATACTAGAATGTATGGATTGTTTTTATTATAGAAAAAAGATTCATTATTATTAGACTATAAGTTGTCAATAATAACACAATATATCTTTAATTTAAAATTTTAAAATTTTTTTACTCTCTTTTTTATAATAGTATCTTTCTATATTTATTGCTATTATGATAGTTTTATTGGTTGTCCATTATTGTCATGACATCTCTTGGATTATATCCTTGGTTCTCTTTCTAAAGATATTTATCTCCACTTGATGCATTATGAGCTTGTTCCTTATTGCTATTATCAAATTTAATTTATTTTTTCATATTAGATATATGCACACACATATATGGGTGTAAGTATTTTAAAAATGAAATTAGTTATGTGATGGTAGAAATATTTACTTAATTATGTTAAAAATGGATATGTTATATATAGTTAATTAATTATGATGTATGAGGAATGTAGAACCTGCCTTTGGACAGGGTTTTAAAAGGAGTTATAATATTACATAATCTTTCTTTTGACATGGTCAAGGTAATTTTGGAAAAGGTTTATAACGGTGATGTTGTAGTTTATATGTCAATATGTGAGGTGACTACAATTACACTAACATTGAAAACTTTTTTTACTTGTCCTAAACATCTTGTTTATAGATTATCAAACCACTCAATACATTTATATTTATATTATTATATTTGACTTAAATATAAACATATTTTATACATTAATTAATTTATAGTATGTGTTACGTGTAAAATAATCTCTAGACAAAATTTCATGTATAAAAAAAGAAATAACTATCTACCAATAATATTATGGTCACACTAATAAGTATTATTATATCTATTTGTATAAATTATACAAAAGTATTAAGGGATAAAAATTATTTCAATAAATCTCACTCAATATGCATATGTATGATATATTGAAAATTGTATAAGGAAATGAAAAACTCAATATATCAATGGTGGATAATACAAGTATTTTATATAATTATATTATATTTATGTTTTATTACTATGTTTTAAATAATCCAGAAGTGTGTAAATATGATATATGTGTGATATTGTGAAAATTGTATAAAAAATTTAAAAGCTCAACATATCATGTAGATTATGCAAGTATTTTATATTTATGATGTATGTGTCATTAACAATCATTTATTTATAATATTGTTGTATGAGATTGCTTGCTGCACAATAAGTCTACGACACGTTTAAACAAATAATAGATTGAATCAACTTAACATCAATATTAAGCTGCGTAGTTTTATCCTTAATGTAGTGTTTTTATTACTTATGAGTACTTTGGAGATAATATTTTGAATGACACATCAAATACACAAGAATCACAAGCTTATCTGTCAGTTAGTAAGGTATTTAACTACGTTAAAATACACACTTTTATGTATATTTATTAATTATGTTCACATTTAACCAAATTGTAATAAAGAAACATATAGTATAAATACGATTATCTGTAATGCAATGGATGGGGACTATTAAGAGATCGAGATCAATTAATTTATTATTCATATCAAATTTATTATTAAAATAATTATTTATAGTTTAGACATTAATGTTAAGCTTTATAATTTTCATTGACACAAATAATTACACTCTAAAGTGTTTGACTGTACCAACATTTAGACGAATTATTTTATCAATTTTTCTAATGCTTTTGGAGTAGATGATATATTAAACTAATTTTTTCATTAATGCATGTTAATTTACACTTCATCACTATTTTTTTCATATTAGTTTATAATAGATTTCTAATAAACTTTTGAATATAATAAAATTTATTGTAGACGGTGTTACAGCATTTTGTCATATCTTGTGATTTTGACACGTAGTTTTGAAATTATATAACACGTGTTTAACAATGCCTAAACACAGCCAGTTTTTTTTTTTTTTTAACAAAATTCTACACTCAAAAACAATTACAACATTTGTCGTTAAAAGGTAAACCAAAAGAAACTTTAAAAAGATAAGCATAAACATAGGATAACGGTTGAACTTATAACTCTCGTCGTTTATCATAAATATACAATAACAACTATCATTTTAATGGCGAAAAAAAACTATATATTTAATCATTATTGAAAAATAATTATAATGACACTTGATAAGTATTCTTAAAAACCTTATTTTTCCTCCTCTACCAAAGACAATATTTCAATGTCGTCAAATAGAAGTTTTAATCGTTATTAAAGGTTTTAGTAATATACTTCCATCTATACAGAATGTAGAAATATATAAAAAATCTTTGATAAAAATTCATTATTTAAATTAAAATATTTTAAAAATAAAAAAAAGAGTTGAAATTGTGGTTTGCTTTAGACAAAACTAATAAAACTCTAACCAAAAATTACAAAATGGAGTAAAGTGTTCTATACTTAAATATGCCAGAAGGGATTAATGTATGTTGAAGTACAAGAAAAAGAGCAGTACATCCACAAGATTCGCATATTTTAGAAAAATATATAGTAAGTTGTTCTGATCTAAAAAAATGTAACTTGATAATTAATATTTTCAAAATAACAGTTCTTTTAATCTGAAGTAAAGATAATAAACGAATGCTATATTACTTATAATCCACAATTAGTTTTAAGAGTTAAACCAGTGCTATTTTTTATTACTCCTAATTTCTTTGTGAATAAAGTCGTTAGGGAAGTACATACAACAATCTGAATGTCGTGGTGTTTTCATTTAGAGTTGCACATATTTTGACGGCGAAACAATAACTAAAATCATATTATATCTAAAGTTACATAAAATTAAATACTAAATTACTTAGATATTATATTAATAAAAAAAGTAACTCTAAGCTGAGGTTAAAAGGTACGATCTGACAAAATATAATGAAATAATTTTAAAGTGGTATTTATTATATCGTTGTTATGGCTTAGTGGTGGGGGTGTAACATAGATATAAAGAAAAAAAACAGCTTTTATTGGTGATGTGATATTTAAATATAGGAGGGCGGCTATTTGATTTGTTGTTACCAACACATTTATTAGTTTTTTTAACTCGTAATTAATTACACACATCTACCTTCTAACGTTTCTTTAAATGTACCATCATCTTCTGATTTTCCACCTTTAGCTCTCCAACAAAAATGAACCAAACTAAAACACAAATGTTGAAAACAAAATGGTTACTACTGTTATAAACAAACAGAAAAATGCGCAGTTTTCTTGACACCATTTTCTCCAACAGATTTTCACTTCCTCACACGCAGTTTTTCCTTAGCTCTGTTGCCAGCTCCTATCCACTGCCCCAAAACTAGACAATCTTTTGCCAGATTTTCAATAACTAACCAACATCCAGAATGTTACATGAATAGTTTTTGTTTAAGAATTTTCTAAAACCATTTATTATCATATTAAGGACACAATTGTTATCTTGCATACAAGTGTAAACTTCTCAGCCTATTTACAGTTATGCTTACACTATCATTTAATAGTTCAAAATGGTAAAAAATTAGATCTTGAAAAAGGTTTATATTAAATAAAATAGGTCATATTTGAGAATTTGACAGAATACAAGTTTTGTAAAATTGAATCTGACATAATCTGCTCTTCATCCTACTTGGTCGCTGTATTGATTCATTTGTTAAGTTTATTATTTTCTAAATACATTTTCGTATTGCACAAAAATTCTTTACTGTTGTTTTTTTTTTTTTTTTGCAAGAGAATAGAATCTGGGAATAATGTTGTTGTTTTTTATTTTTTATAATAATATTCGAATCAAATTTTAATATTTGCAAGAAATTAAATAAATTGACTTTTTTTTTTCTTTTTTTTTTTTTTCTTTTTTAAATATTATACAAAAAATAAAAACAGAATTTGTTTT
>Ga0123340_1002013_pt1 | contig 17865 bp, 8 predicted proteins | sample SirMexnodulemix_FD_89961 | JGI IMG/M metagenome (GOLD analysis project Ga0123340, IMG submission 89961) | Root nodule microbial communities of legume samples collected from Mexico - Siratro Mexico nodule mix | ecosystem: Host-associated > Plants > Roots > Nodule | place: Mexico: Nepantla... | reverse complement strand
TATTATTATTTTATAAAATTATTTTTATTATTATAATTATTATTTTGAATTTTAATATTAATATTATTTTATAAACTTATTATTAATATTTAATTTTTTATTAAATTTAGTATTATTATAATATAAATATTAATAAATTAAATACATAAGAATTATAATTAAAATACATTCACTCCACAAATCTCTGATCTTGTGCAGAATTACTGTTACAGTACATTCTCGAATTCAGCATTTAAATAATATTTTATTTTTTAAAATTTAAACTTTCTTTGGAAAGAGTATTTGACCGTGAATCCGTGGTACCAAGGAAAAATGTCTTGATGGTATGATAAATTTTTGTGTCACTGATGTTTTGTTACCAGAAAACATTTTGATGATTGTTTGATGGTTTTCGGAAGATCATTTTGCATTCCGTAAATCAATTTTTGGAAGCAAATCTTACGTTCAGAAATTCATTTTCTGTAAGCTAAAAATCAAACATTCCTCTCCTGGAAATCTTTTTCCGTAATACAAAATTTAATTACGGATTTCTTTTTTCGAAACTCAATTCTAACACTTCCAACAAGTTATGAAAATCATTTTTTGGAAGATTTCTAGAACCTGATTTTTGAAAAAAGCTTCTCCCACCACATATTGCACCACCACTGAAGTCGAAACAGTGAAGATCAAAGCATCCATCTCCTTTCTTTTAATAAACTGTTAAGGATAAAATTGTCATTTCAAAAAAATATGGAGTACAGGAAGGTGCAGGAAGCAATTGCCGTCTTCTTGTCGTTATGGGAGGAGTCGCCACCAAGAAGGGGGCCAAGGGTCGTCGTCGGAGAAAGGGGGAGCTTGGGCGGTGGGATCACAATTAATCCCACCTAATTTATACATTGTTCACAATATTACAATTAATATTTTAGAATTTTACAATTTATAACTAAATTGAATATAAAATTACTATTATGAATTACTCAATTCAAAAACAATTTCAAATTACAACATAAAAAATAAATTAAAATGCATTTTGCTATTGCTCAACTGGTTTGAAAAAGAAAACCAAGAAGTTACCCAAACGAGCTAGGTGACTTTAACCTCTACAAAACTTTCACCTCCAACAACTGTCAAATTAAATGTTCAAAACAAAAGTTCAAAAGTAAGGCACCAACCAATGAAAAACATCAACGAAGATTTTGGAGGTTGAATAAGTTATATCAGAAAGACAAAATAAACATTTAGAAAATAAAAATGAGAGCTACAAGAGGAAAATACAGTGTTTAAGGTTTTAACGTGCCACTATGAGATAGTGATGTTAGGCTTTTTCACTACTTTTGTAGTTCCGGCACGTGATTTTGGACGGCACGTGATTTTGGACTCTAGACTTTATTCCACCTTTTATGAAAATATGATCAAGTATGCTACATACCAATTTTGATCCATTGTTTTGTTATTTCTATTTTGAAATGAAATTCTACCCTTATTATTTTCTTCTAAAACTTCTTTCCTCAAGTTACCCTTAACTTGTGTGACAAAAAAGTAAAATAAACTGAAAAAAACTGAAATCCATTAGCAGTGTAGCCAGAGCCCAAAATAGAAATTAGTTTTCGAATTGCCTCATTCTGGTAAATAACTTAAAAGTATAATCTACATAAAAAAAAAAATACAGTAATATTAATAAGCAAACAACGTTTCAAGATGCTTGCATTCTCCAAATCAGGATCAAAGAAATTTCTACAAGTATAATGTAACATCGAAATTTGAAACAACATATGCATCTAAGACGCTTCACGTTTTCAAACACTATCTACAAATTCACGAAAGGCATAAGGAAGAAAAGGAAGTTAACTATGACGTATTCTTGTGGACTTTGCATGATACTTTGAGTAAAGATATAACGTTGACCCACAAGAAAAGCGAAGCTCGTTTGCTGAACAATGATTCCTGGACCGAAGAGAAATAGAAATCACATTTTCAACCACTTCGGTTTAACAAGCTTTTTCTCAGCAGGTTTGCGTTGTTCAACAGGAGGAGGTTGTGTTGCCACAGGAGGTTCCGGTTCTGACTGTACTAAAGGCTCAGATTGTTGGCCTTGATCATTAGCAGCATGCAGTTCCTTCAAAGACAAGATATCTTCTTGAAGGTAGGGACCAGTGCTACCTAAACACCCCATCAAATAAGAAAGGAAAAAAAATAGCCTTTTCAGAAGTGCATCTCTAATTAACTAGAAATACACGTTAATGGCATATGATGTCAAAAATAAGTTAAGCTACTATCAGTTATATATTGCTTCATGCTATAAGCTTCACTGCATTTACTTGATGAAGAGACATGTTATGAAAAGATTTGGAGGGATAAATATTTCACATGTCAGGCAACAATATAAATGCATGAACAGTACCGAAAGAGACTAGATATAAACTCTGAAGCAGATCAGTTACAAAATAAAATACACTAGAGTACAACTGCAAACTTGAAGGATTTGAACATCGAATGAGCTTCAAAACCAACCTACAAATACTCTAAAAGTGTCTTCTTAAAAAATGGTCCCACAAGTAAAGAAACCACGGAATTTATATAAATACCAAGCAGGTCAATTTTAGTATTATGAAATGAAAATTTGGTCCTCCATAGATTAGTACTGATATAATAATCAGGTGATAAAATCCTTAACCCTTAAATTGGTCCTCCATAGATTAGTGTCACAACGTTAATTCTCCAAAGATTTTGTCAGGTGAGATAAAAACACGAAAGAAATGCCAAACATGTCCTCTTCTGATGCTAATTTAGTCTCCAGTAGAAAAATATGCAGACATTTGAGATATTCAAAGAATTCATTAGGAAACAAAAGTTTCTGACACCAATCGTCCAAGGATTTGGGGGCTTACTCAGAATAACAGGGCACTCAATGGACTTTAAGAAAGGTAATTCTGAAAAAAGGATTCTCATGACAGGATGAACTTACCTTTTGGGACATCGTATGAGAAGTAGACAATGGCCCCAGGACAAAAGCCAGCATCATAAAAATTCTGAGACATGTCTTTCATCACCTTTTTAGGCGGAGTAGTATCTGCATCATTCGAAGTTAATATGATTTACTTTTCAAATCATATCCAAAGCAACCTTTTACTGGTTAATAATTTAAAATCAAGAGATGATTCATCCTAAGTCATGCTAAACTAATGGTTAATGAGTTAAGGGAATTTGAATTATGCTATATACGTCGGTACAAATTCTAAGCATCATATATCATTCAGAATTTAATCATACATAAATACTAATATGCCTACATATATAGAATGGCTGCTCTGGCAGTGCAATAACTTTAGTCAGGACATCAATTAAACTCTGGACTGTTTCTGATGGGTGGAAGGTAGCCTCCACCGTGTGATTATCTGGGAATCGAACTCTAATTATAGCCTGCAGAAAAGCCCAAACAAACTTAAAAGATGAATTTATTTTTTACCAATCTGATTTATTCATTTCAGCCTTCATAAAGCATTTATGAACAGTGTAAATATATCCCATGGAACAGATCAAATCTTATACACAAGTGAAATACTATCCATATTTAGTTTGATTTGTTTCTGATAGTTTCCTAAATATTTTTTTAAATAGATAAATTCTGAATTTCTAATCCCTAAAACTCATTGGAGTGATTCTCTCATTCTTGTATCTTTTATACTGTTATTATGGAAACATAAAACATAGCATTCACTATTTTCAGTCTCAACTCCAACTATGACAATAATAATAATAATAACAAAAATAATGAAATAATAGTGAAGAGAGGATGCTAGACATTACCTTGGTCATTTGCGACCTACGTGCTGCCTCTTCTGCTTCACGGATTTTTCTAGTCTTCAAGAATTTATCTGAGAAAATTTAATGCATTTAAATTTTAGTGTAATAAAGGGAATAATATGTTATCTAAGCAATTCCAGGCATACAAGAACTTAACTGTTTAACATCACCCTTTTAACAAGTATTATCACCCATGAATTGCAACAAATACATACAATAGCATTTATAAAACCAAAAAGTATAAGATAAGAAAATTTAGATGATGGTTTAAACAGCATATAATAAGATATGGCACTTCTAACTTCCTAAAACTGAAAACAAATGGCTTATTGACCATTGACTAGATAATAATTTTTGTCCTTATACTTTCTTTAAAGATTAACATGCCAAGCATCACTATGGAAAATGACATCCCAATTAAGTTGGCACCTCAAAGTCCGCTAATCATTTGCAGCATGTCAAAGTATATTAAAAAGAAAGAAAAACATACAAACAAGACATGAGGGAACCAAACCAAAAACTCTTGTTCTCATTTTAATTTTTGCTTTCTCGACCTCATTAGATTGTAAATTTTTAGAAGTAAATATTAAATTTGTCCGGTAATGATCAGAATGGAAATGAAATGAGGGGAACAGGATAAAATTCCTCTATTTGAGAGTTTAAAATAGATAGGAGGTAAACGTAACAGAAGAGGAATCATTTTTCGTCATTTCCCCTTGAACTTAAAAATATCACTTCCCTCACAAACTGGGGTGGAATGAGCGGAAACACAAAGATAATGGAATGTTGTTCTGTTAGCAGAATGGTTGCTTTGTCCCATTCCTATTCTTTTCTCATCCCCTCTTTTTGTGTTTAGTGTCATTAACCAAATAGATCCATACAAAGAGTAAACGGAGAAACTGCAAATCAATGCAGATGCATAAGCATACACGACCTGTAATCTTATTAAGGTAAATGTTCAAATCAGAAAATCGGTATTTTCCTGAGATGAAACAGGGGCATAAAAATAGTGTATAATAAGTGGTAAATAAAATTTTACTTTGCTCGTGGAATGATTAGTAGTATCATCATTACCTTCCTTTTTAGCTGCCAAAAGTCTGTGATAATCTTCAGCAGTAAACTCATAGAAGTCATCAGTCACCTCTTCTAGAAACCAAACCATAAACAAAAGTTTAATCAGGATATTTGAGAAAAAACCAGTATCAATAAATTTTTCCAGGAATGTTTTTCTAGTGCCTTGGGATTGTCTATAAGATAGGGTGCAATTACCATTGGATAATGCAGCATCTGATGATGAAGAAACAAATGTTTCAAAAACGCGGATCTCTCGCCCAATTCTTTCTTTCAACGCATCAAGCTTCATCTGCTTCAATAAAAAAATGGTGAAGGAAATATAATTGAAATAAATAGTTCATTGAAGTGCAGAAGCAGTAAACCTGAACCAGGAAAATTTCGGTAGCAGTACAAATGTATAAGTTAGCCCATACATGAGATAGAAATATTCACAATGCCTCATGGAAGATCAAAGATAACAATGATTTCTGAGGACAGGGAGAAAAGACTTCCCCGTTACTGATTTAACAATTCCAAAGAACCAACAGTATATTTATTTTCGATCAGAAGGGCAATCACTTTGAATGCTGAGGTTGCAAATTGAATTCCACATCACACAACTCTGTTTATGGCTGGGTTCACACATGTAACCAGTTTGGTCATGCACAAACAGGTTCTGGAAATATATTAAAACTGCATTCAAGAAAATAGGGCCAGAAGGGTGGGAAACAGCCTCTGTTAACCCTCCACTGTGTGATCCACACAGAACAATTTAGAAAGAAACCCTATTTTTCTTTTCTTTGTTATCTGCCTCTCCCTACACCCCATAGAGTTACATGCACTTCCTCCTACTATTTATTGTTGCACTAAATATGGGAAGTCTGGCTGGTAATTGTCCCCTTCCTCTACTTTGGTATTTTTACGCTTATTGTCTCTACCCTAAACAGACGTAGAAACTCCAACACAGCCTCAAAAAGAGAACAGACAGGAAAATTGAGTTCAAACAAGATAAAAAAAGAGTCAAATTTGAATGGTGGTGCATGAGATTCAATTTTTTCATTTATACAAATGAAATCCCAAATCAATCCCAAAGCCTCGGTCGAAACAACCGTGCTAGAAACAGAAATTCTCAAATTTTATGATCTGATTAGGAAGATCAGTTATCTCAAATTTTTCCCAATTGACATTGAAAAAAATCTGACTGATGCTGTAAAAAAAAAATAATAGCAACATCAACCAAAACATAACTCTAATAACATCAACCAAAAAAATACTTGATGACATCAGCTGAAAAATAGTCCCTTTAACATTGGCTAAGGAAACTTAGACTAATGTTGCCTGAGAAATGACTCTAGTCTAAATCAACCGAAAAATAATACCAACAATTTCAACCAACAAATAACCTATTGACTGAGAAATTACTCTAGTCTAAATCAACAGAAAAATAATCCCAAGAATTTCAACCAACAAATAACCTATATCAATATCAGCTAAAAGATCCTCATTTACATCTGGCAAATAAACAGCTCCACTCACATTGTTAATAAAAAAGATCAAGCTGATATTACTCGAAAAGTAGCCCTGCCAACGGCTAACGTCGTCCCAACCAGGACTAAACATATAAATCTCGACCAAGACCAAGCTAGTGAGAAAGTATGAAGAGAAGAGACAGATGTGAAACAAGAGAAAGTACAAATATTTCAAATTCTTCCCTTTTAGGAAGAATTTAAAAGGGGATGGAATCTTGCAAACTAAATTCCAGAACTCAAGGGATGATTGATAAGAACGTTGACCATAGAATCAAAAGGGGAATAGGAAAAACCCTTTATGGAGTTTAACAAATGAAAGAAAGACTCGTTAAATGTTATAGAAGAAAACACGTAGCCAACCCTACCAAAGTGGGAGATGCTTGATGTAGTTAGTGAGTATAAAATAGCAAAGAATGCGTAGTGTAATCCACAATCTTTTCTTGCAATCGTATGTAAAATAATTCTATGTCAAGGCTCGCTGAACAACACGGGAATCTAGAAAAGGTTGTGGATTAACCCCCTGTACTAACAATTAAATTCCAAAATGTGATTTTTTTAGGCCTACAAATAAGTGTATTATTACAAAAAGGAAAGGTAGATAGTAGTCGGAACATGTGAACAGCTACATTAGCATTAGAACACTAAGTCCCATCCTAACATTAAGCTTATTAAACAAGCACACATCCGATCCCAACACCAACAAGGTCAAAAGCAAAAACAGAAAAAACACAGCAGAAAACAAGAGAAACACAAAATGAAAATTTCAATTCCCCAACTGCTATCGCCAAGTGGAGCAAATTAAGACCTAGCCATCTTAATTCAATGCAAAGGTTGAACCAGCTAATCATAAAAGGGCAATGATGATGTTTTGTTACTCTAGGCTCTAATCCACGAGCAAGCTCTAAACTTAACTGCCTCCATCACTTTTTCAAAAAAGTGATTATAATCAAGTTGATGAGGAAGACAGGAACTAATGGAGATCACCACAAGAGTATATTTTACACTTTCCGCCCCATTTTAAGTAGCACAATTAATTGATTAGTTCTTGTGTTTTTCATCCTTAAAAAAATTCTTTCATTGGGTACCCTGTTAGTAAATATCACTAGCTCTGAGAACAAAAATATTTTGCTTTCCAAGGATGTAAACAATTCAATAAAAAGACCTTGCGAAACCCACCAAAAAATCTTCAATAATCAACAGAAAATATTAAAAATTGATTTTTTTTTATTGGGAACCCTGTTATACCTATCAATGTCAATTCAAAAACGCTAGGAAAACATATAGACAGCGCTGAGAACAAAAATATTTTGTTTTCCAAGGATGTAGACGATCCAATAATAAAAAAGAAAGCTTGAAATAAACCCACCTAAGAACTCATGAAATAATCAATAGAAAGGCAAAAATAAATCAAACCCAGATCAGAAAAGCAGATGAATAGATTATCAAAGAGATGCTGACAAAACAAAATACCCAGAAATCCCACAAAACCAAAGAATTCAAACAAGAAATAAAAAAAGAAGAAGAGGAATTAGTGTAGTAACAGAAGAGAAAAACCTTGGTAGCAGCTTCAGTGTCCATGTCGGTGGAATATTTGTAGGTAGCCCTTCTCTTCCTATTAGGAGTTAGTGCGAAGGAACCCACGACCATTATAAGTGATCTGAAACCGAACTCTTAATATTGTGAAATTTTGTGTCTTCTAAGAGCTGTTTCACTCTCTCTCTCCTCTCTCCTCTCTCCTCTCTCCTCTCTCCTCTCTCCCAGCCTTTTATAATAATCTCTTTGGATCATCACTTGATTATTTTCTTCTTAGATATATGGTAATAGGGTAGTTTCACAAATTTATTTTAAATAAGAAGCACTAAATTCTTTTTTTTTTATTTTCTTTTTCACAGTTTCACAAATTTGGTATTCATTATATGCAAGTAGGGGTTGCACCTCATGATCATCTCCCCTCCAAAAGTTTTCTTTGAGAAGATTATAAAAACATCTTTGAATGTACATCTTGGTTGGATTCTTTAAATTTAACATTTAGGTTTTGTATAACACACTGAGTTTAAATAGTAAAAGGTATTAAATTATATAATTAAATCAACTTTTAACCTTTGAAAAATTAAAAGGTAAATAAAATTTTATAAAAAGGTGAGTTTTATAAAATTTTACTATTGAAGCAAAATTTATAAGAATAAGCTCATGGTGAAATCTAGTTAATATAAAATAAGATTTTATGAGGATCTCTCATAAAAATTGTGCATTGAAAATATTTTTGTGCATGTTCAATTGAGATTTAAGAGACTTTAAAATAAAATATTTGTTTTTTTTTCATAAAAATAAGTTATGTGATATTCAATTGAGATTTAAAAATTTAAAAAGAAACAACTTATGCAATACTCAATCGAGATTTGTAAACATTAAAAAAATATCATATTTAATAAAGACTATAAAAAGATTTTCAGAGACTACAAATTTAGTAATATTCAATTGAGATTTTAAAGCATTTATTGGAAAAAAAATTATTTAAAATTATATATATATTTCAATGAATTACTTTGTTGGTTAGATTTTTGTGTTATTTTTTTATTTTTATGTATAAATATGATTCAAATAAAACAGTTTCGTTAAAATAGTTTATATTTTTCTATTTATATTGAAACTTTCTCGTTTATTTTTCTATAGTTTATTGTGTCAACTTTCTATATCCATTATTATTGGACAGTTCCTTCATCTTAAGAAGATTTTGGAAAATAATATCTGATAAGGAATGGAAGTTTTGTTCCTTTTTTCTGAAATGCTTGTTAAATGTTGATTCCCACTATTCATACATGGAAGGTTTTTTAGGTCTATAGGTTAATCTTATAATCAAAATGGGTTTAGCTTTTCATTTTCGTGAAGAGACTAAACATTTAGATGAACAATGGAAGAAGATAAGAAGAGGAGAAAAGAAAACTCCTCAAGCACATTGGTGTTTAAGGATATGTTTCTCTCTTCCACCACTAATCCCCTACAATTTAATTATGTTTTTATTTCAAGAGCTAGTAATTTTCACAAGCATGCAGTGGTTTGTAACGTTGGGCTAAGAACGAAATTTTTTATTCTAGATAACAAAACACCTTGAGAGAGTAGAGCAATTAGATCAACTCATGAATTAAACACATTCTACCCTCTTCTATTTGAAATTCATTCATATTTATACCAATATCACGTTACCCCACATTAGTTTATTTTTTCAATTTTTTTAATAGAAATTAAATTATACAACTTGACCAATAACCTTTTCTAAATTATTCTTTATACCCCTTTTGTACTACTTTTAAGTATTTTCCTTTCCCTAAACTTGGACCACACTAATGATCATGGTCTTTTAGCTCTCTCAACTCAAAGTGAGGTGGTCAATTATTTCTCAACAAGGCTCAAGGGTTCAACGATGAGTCTTGAGAAGCATGTTTGCCTCATGATGAGTTTTATTATAATAATGTTATCCATAATACAACTAATTATTCACCTTCTAAAATTATATATGGATTTAATCCTTTAACTCCTCTTGATTTATTGCCTATGTCTAACATTTCTATGTTGAAGCATCAAGAAGCTTAAGTTATATTTAACTATGTGAAGAACTCAAATGAGCAAGTAAAGACTCTAATTGAAAGAAAAAATTGAGAGCTATACAAGACAAGCTAAGAAAGGAAGAAAGAGTTCTAACCTAGTGATTAGATTTGGGTACAATCAAGGGAAGATGGTCATTTCCAAGTGCTAGAAAAGATCAATGACAATGCATATAAAATTGATCTACCTAGTAAGTACAACATCAATGTTACTTCTAATGTGTCCAATTTAAGTCTATTGGATGCAAATGATGATGTTTCTGATACGAGGACAAACATTCTCTAAGAAAGGGCAGTGATGAGGACATGAACTAGAGCAAGGATTTTAAAGCACTTGAGGGACTTAAAGGACCTAAAGGACCTATGACCAGAGTAAGGATAAGGAAAGTCAAGGAAATTTTACAAGTGTTGGCAGTTCTTACTAAAACATACCAAATTTTAAAGAATTAAAGCTCACATTGAATAATTGTATCATGAATGAATAAGAGGTTGACCTTAATGGAGACATAACTTGTCATATTCAACTAAAGAATGACGACTTACTTTTGCTTGATGGAACGTCCAACATCTTTTAATTATTTAGTTGAGTTTCAAATTTAATTTGGATTGCTACAAATATTTTTAAAAAGCAGTCAACTTTGGTTAAAATTATAGGCTAAACATTAATAATTTTGCACAGTTACACTTTATCAATTATTTGGAGGCCTTTTGCCATTTATTTTGTTTACCTTGTAATACTACTACAAAAATAAATTAAAATTATCGACGAGACAAATTTATCGGAAACACCCAAAATCTGTCGTATTTACCGATGAATTTTCGACAAAAATAAAATCTATCGGTAAATTGGTTGTATGTAAATTTACCGACGAATTTTTTGAGTTTGTCGATAATTACAGAAGGACTTACTCGTCGGTAAATCCGTCGATAAATAAAAAATGATTAATTTTATTATAAAAATTAATATCTGTATTTAACGACGGATGATATTCGTCGGTAAAAATTTTCGGTAATGATATTTTACCAACGGATAAAATTTCGTCGATAAGTTTCTGTCAGTAATTTAACTTTTTCTTGTAGTATAACTTTTCCAAATGCGAAGAGGTTATATGTAGTGGCCAACAAAGACAAAGAAAAGACAAATCTTGATTTTTTTAAGAAAACAAACTTAGCCTTTAGAGCTAGTTCTTCTTAGATTTTGTGGATTCATAATTGAGATTTAACAAAAGGATTTCATTCCTTTATGTGTATAATTTTTGTGACATATGTTCCCTCTTTGGAATTGTGACATCTTTCTAAAGTTTGATATTATTTTTTTCATAATCCTATAATTTTGATTTTTTATCTATGAACTTAATTTTTTTTCCAATCTAACTAGTCATTAACTTTATTTAAAGGTCTTAACTAATAATTATGACAAGAAACAAAGAAAAAAAAAGTAAGAGCTTGTTACTTATCTCTTGAAGTCCCACTACAAAATATCTTGATACCAAATGATGTCTTTCCTATCCGTCCCTTGTAGCAAAACTTCATGATAGATTGGAAAAAAAATATTTAAACTCACCAAGTCTTAAGAAACTTAATTTTTTCTTAATATATTGAACCAAATGTTGAAACGTTTAAATATTCTCTGCATTCTATTCTTGACAAAAACAATCTTTCATTAAACTTTACTTTAACTCTTGATCGTGGTAAATTGGTTTTAAAAAATCTATTGGAACATTAAGAAAGCATTTCTATGCAAAAAAAAAAATGTAATGTTAGCATTGTGCTACACTTAAAAATATTTTTCATTATAGGTATTTAGTTATAGTTCATATAGTTGAAAAAGAAAATGTTTCATGGTTCAATATTTTCCTTTTAGAAAAAAAATTAATTGTCAACCAAATTTATATGTCTATATTCTTTAGATTCAACTATTTTCATGTATTTTTCAAGTGATTCATAATCTAGTTACGTATAAAGTTAATTCAAGTCCTTATAATTTAAAGAAATATCTCCTCTATAATAAATAAATTTGGCTTACATTGGTTGTTATCACCAAAATTTAATTAAAATCATAAGTCATAAAAGATGAATTTGTTAATTTATATAAAAAAAATCTTTATGCCTTGATGAAATTGAACTCTTATCGCAAATTGAATGAAATTTTATGATAGTAGATCAATATTTTTTATTTTGGTATAAAATTTTGTAAGTAATTGTCAAAAAGGCATTTTAAGATAGATGTGTTCTTACTGTACCTCCATGACTTCATCCTACACCTTCATATTTTTTAAAATACCAAAAATATCCTTATGAGATTATATAATCCAGTAAAAAAACTTTTGTTTATCGGATTATACAATTTGATATACAATTTTTTATTTTGTATACTGAATTCTACAATCTCGTATACAATTTTTTATTTTGTATATCGGATTAATCCAGTATACAACTTTTTTCACATTCTAAACTATACAATTCGATGTACAACTTTCGTATACCAGTACAATCCAAAATGTAAGAAAAAAAATTATATACCAGATTATATAATCCAAAATGTAAGGAAAAAAATTATATATCGGATAATACAATCCGATATATAAAAGTTGTATAATGGATTGTACAATCCGAAATACAAAAAATTTATAAGTGTCTGATTTTTTTTTTTTAAGTGTATGATTTATTTAATTTTTTTATTAAAGATATAATAGTCAATTTATTGTGTCTCTAGAAGAGTTGCACAAAGAAGCCTTTTTGTTTTTACTTTCAGAAGAATTCTTCCTATATCTCTATAATCTCTTCTTGCACCTCCATAAAATTTTTAATTCCAAAACTACCTGAAAATGACGAAAAAGGGTCATACGTAATCGTTTTGCATGAAATTTAAACCGGACAAAATCAATCGGTATAGGATTTTTTAGAAAATGTAAACCGAATGATTGGACGTCCGGTATAGAAATTGCAAACCGAATACAAAATTAGGGGGTGGAATCCAATTTATAATTTGTAAACCGGACGGAGCGGCGTCTGGTCTACAAAAACTTAACTATTTGCAAATCGGATGACCAGTGGGTGGACATCATCCGGTTTGCAATTTAATAAACCGGATGATCCATATCCAACTTACTAAATTGCAAACCGGATGATGTCCACCCACTGGCCATCCGGTTTGCAAACAATTAAGTTTTTGTAAACTAGATGGGGTGACGTCTAGTTTACAAGTCTCACACAAAGGTAGATGCTGTATTTGCTTTTATAATGACAACTACTCTAAAGATAGATTGGTGATAAGTATGTAGAGACGCGACTTGCTCATTCGTAAGAAACACGTTAAGTGCTTATATTAATTTTAGGGTAGTCCTGATTTTCCCCATTCTTTCTTCTTCAAACAGACACTTCCTAAGTTCTTCCATCTTCTGCCTTACAGATCCCTCCATTATGGGCATAACCCTCAATATATAAGTTCTATTAAGCAATTATTCATTCAAAATTATTACCATGTGAATGATGAGTTGACAAAATTCAACGATTTTGGATTGGTTACTTGCTTGCATCTTCCTCCTAATAATTGGATTAAGCTAAAAATGTTTGTTGATCGTGTCTAGGATTCTTAAATATATTTTTCTTTCCTTTTAATGTGCTATATTTTTTATTATCTTCAGTCGATTGGTGGAAAAACAAAACGCCTCATATATTCTATTGCCTTGTTAAACTTGACCTGCATCCTCTCAATCCCAAGTGATGGGTGGATTCATCATTCTCTTCCTCTTCTATGTTCTTAGCTTCCAAAGCTTTGTTCACTCATGCAAGGTTCCAAGCAACCAAGTGTGGAGATGCAGGTCTTCACATCCACTCATTTCTACCTTTTTTTTTCTCTCTTCATGTAATATAACGTTACCCGTACCTATTATCGTTCCCACTTAAATATATTTTCTTGAAACCTAGCACACACTATATGATATTTCCAAATAAAATGTAAAACGAATGACGCTTCATCCGATTTACGTTTTGAAAAATTATATAAACCAAATGAGGTGTCATTCGATTTATATTTTATTTAGAAATGTCAACTGGATGACACTTCATCCAGTTTATATAATTTTTCAAAACGTAAACCGAATGATGTGCCATCCAATTCACATTTTTAAATAAAATGCGATGAAAGAAGTGGAGAGTATTATTAGCTTTTGTAATTTTAAAGTAAGGGCATAATACACATTTCAAGTCCAATATGGAGGTACATGACGATAATATAGAAAACATAGAAGTGGAGAAAGAATTCGTCTTATTTTCAAAATCCAGTAGACAGACAATTTTGTTTACTTTCGCAAGGTTATGGTTATTTCCTCGACTTTCATGAGATGTTAAAAATATTTAAAATTTTAATCCTTGTAAAATTTAAACCATATTTCAGATTATAAAATTCAGAATATTTTTTAAAATATATAATCTAAAATATATTTTTAAAATAAATTTAAAAATATATTTTAAATTGTATAATTCATAATATATTTCTAAATTATTTAATGTAAAATAAAAGTTGAATTCTTTATTGTATAATTTAAAATGTTTTTTAAATCCAAGAATTATTTAAACTTCTGCTATACGCGAGGGAGTGTAGAAATACCCATATGGGTCTAACAAACCAAAGGAGTTTTCACCTAGCACTCCTTAAATTTAAGCACGAGCCCAACTCTTGGAGGAATTATTTCTCCAAAATGCACATGGTCAATGAAGATAGTAAGTTCTAAAATGACTAGCAAAGAAAATTGGTCTCAATTGAACTTGGAACAAAAAAAACCCAACAACACACTTTCATTACAGAAAAGTAATCTGAAATGTAAAACTACATTCCGGATTACCCTATTCATGATAGAAGGGTGTTGGCTTGGATTCCAATGACATGCTTTTTTTGTTCTCAAGCTTACCCATGAGAATGGTCACTATATCGATCATCATTTATGTTATTACGAAAACGAACCTGGTATAAGGCATAACAGAAGTCATATACAAGCGAACGTATCAACAGCATAATCGACAACACGACTACTCTTAAGAAATCTACCATAAGCCTATCAAGAAATATCCATCAGCATCAACAGTTTCTAGGCATGTCAACCAAGAATTGTCGGGACTGAACGAGAATTTGAATTTATGCACGTGATATCCTCTTAATCTTCGAAAATGTTCCTGTTTCAGAGAAGTAGGTGGTTTGAGTTCCGCTACCAAGTTGGTGTGCATGAGCCTGTGGTTTTGTCAGCTCAATCCCCTGAAAAACAATACAAGTAACTCAACATTAATGCAAAACTTAAAACCAAGAAAAAGTAATCATGGTTATTGTGCTAAAATTGCTATCAAAATCAAGTATTCCATCGGCCATCATAAATATCAGTTAAATTATTGATATGAAATAATTCACAAGAGAACATGTCTATATGCTATCCAATATAAATCCTGTGAAATACGTTTTGGACAAAATTGCGTTCCATAGCAACTAATTATGCGACTATCCATAAATAGCATATTGTGATCAACCAGTAGACGTGTTAACAAAATCTCTAAGAGGACCTCGGAGTCAATTTATGTGGTCCAAGCTTGGCACATACAACTGAATGCTCCGGCTTGAGGGAGAGTTACAATAATTTGTCCTGGATACATATCCTTTTCTTGTACTCAAGGTATTCCTGATGTAATTTTCTTCTATAAATAACAAACATCGGCTAAGAGATAATCAATCTCTTAAACTTTTTTTTATCATATTTTCAGTCTTAAGCGAGATATATAACTTCACTGTAATTTCATTAATCTTATATTCTATTATACATTAGTTGGTATGCAGAGTATTTTCTGCTATTGAATTGCATCCCGTATCGCATGAATCTGACGAGGATCGTGATGTCTCCTGTATCAGCCCGAACTTGGCCAAAATGTGTCACTTATAACAGGAGGGTTGCATGACCCAGTTTTAAGAAAACTTACGTAAAAAGCTTTTTATTATTCAAATTGTTATCTAAAAAGAGGGGGACGGGTCCCCCTTTGGACCGAACATATCTCCTCCATTTGAGACACATGTATCTCACATAGTTGTTTGGTGTTCTTTGTTTTCACCTTCTCGTGGGACACTTGGTTCTGCTATCAGGATTTTTTGTCTTAGGGTCGATCATATTTCTCCCTTTGATTCTGGAAACAATTCTTGAATAAGTCTCTTCTATGGAAGTCTCCTCTCTTCATCCTCTGTCCTCTCTTTTTTTCTGAGTGAACTTGGAGCCCTATTTGTGATTTACTGCACCTGTTTCTGCTACTACTATATTGCTGCTTGTTGGTCCCCTAGTTCCTTTTTGTTGTTTGCTGATGTATCTTATTACAAAATGAGTCAAGCCAAAGTCAAAGTGGGTGATATTACTTGGCACTAAGGTATAAGTGTCCCTACTCAAACTTCAAGTGAAATGCAAATTTTGTTCTCATGTTTGTTGGGGTTGAGTTGTGAAAATAAAACATCATCTTGAGGGAACAAAGTCAAAAAAAGTAAGTTCTTGTGTAAATTTTTCAGATGACGTTAAGGAAATATTTATAAAGCAATTGCAGGGTAAAGAGAAAAGCAAAGGTAAGCTTGACTCTTTGGAAGAAGGAAAGGAGGGGACATCAAACATTCTCAAGCAAAAGACTATGAATGAACTTTGTAAAAATAGGACTTTTGTTATTTCAGAAATTGGGAATTGTGTATAGGGAATTGTAAAAAAAAGGTGATCACTTACTAACTTTCTTGTTGGCCGTCCAAGTGGGAGAGTTTTCTTGAAGTCTATAGATAATATTGATGTGATAAGGATGGCAAACAAATGTTTGAGTTGTTAGACAGCGTTGTTGAAGAAATTGGGGAGGAGAATGTAGTCCAAATTGTGACAGATGGGGCATCAAATCTTGCGGCAGCAAGAAAATCGCTAATTGAGAAAAGAACCAAATTATTTTGGTCCCCTTGTGCAGCATATTGCCTTGATATAATCCTTGAGGACATTGGAGAGCTTCCGATAGTCCATAATGTCATTGGCAATGAAAAGAAAATCCCTACACATCTATAGACATACTTGGGTTCTTAATTTGTATAGAAAGCATTCCTAGAGAAGGGAATTAGCAAGGCCAACTATGACAAAGTTTGTTACATGTTACCTCACTTTTAAATTGCATTAAGCAACAAAATGCAATAAGATCTGTGTTAGCATCATAGGAATGGGCTACTAGTCCGCATGCTAGTAAAAGTGAGGCTAAGAAAGTGATGAGCCAAGTGTTGGGTAATGATAGATTTTGGAAATCATTCACATATTGTTTCAGTGTGTGATTCCAATAGTAAGAGTGTCAAGGCTTGTAGATGGTAAACTAGTCGTGTCATACATTATGAAGCAATGGACAGGGCAAACGAGCAAATTGCTGAAAATTTGCAAAAGCGAGAGTCAAGGTATGAAAAAAGTGTGGAAGGTTACTAAACACCCTTTTTGTGCAGCATCAAAGTTTTTTCTCTACCATTGATACCATTAGAGTCCCTACATCAATTCAAGAGCCATTGAAAGATAAGAATTGGCTTCAAGCCATGAATAAAGAGATTAGTGCCTTAGAAAAGAATCATACTTGGAAGATTGCTGTTAACAGGCCACAAGATAAAAAATTGTACGATGCAGGTGGATCTACACGATGAAATATAGATCTAATGGAACATTGAATCTTTGCAAAGTGAGGTTAGGAAACGGATGTACTCTGACCTACAATATTGATTACGAGAGGAGACATTCGCTCCAATGGCAAAGATGAATATGGTCAAAATCATCATCTCGTTGCTAACACATTTGGGTTGGAAGCTACAACAATTTGATGTGAAAAAAGTGGTTTTGCAAGGGCATCTAGAGGAAGAAGTCTACATGGAG
>Ga0123340_1002011_pt1 | contig 17871 bp, 14 predicted proteins | sample SirMexnodulemix_FD_89961 | JGI IMG/M metagenome (GOLD analysis project Ga0123340, IMG submission 89961) | Root nodule microbial communities of legume samples collected from Mexico - Siratro Mexico nodule mix | ecosystem: Host-associated > Plants > Roots > Nodule | place: Mexico: Nepantla... | reverse complement strand
ATTTAATATAATCATAATTATTTTTTGTAATAATTTTGTATATTATATTTTAATTTTAAAGTGCATTCTTTTAGAAGAGTTAAATATATTTTTCTTACTTTGCATGACGTGAAATAATATTAAAAATTGAAAAATTATGTTGCCTAATAAAACAGTTTAATAGTTTTAGTCTAATAAACCAAACATATTAAATTTGAAGCATAATAGATTTATTTCACAAGAGAAATAGAGGATACTTATTTCTTTTTCTCATCAATTTAATAGTTATTACTGAAATAAAAACCATAAAAAATTAAAATGATGATTTCTTAACATAGTTAATATAAGCGACCATCATGGGATTGCCATAGATGTAGGTTTCTGGATTTGGTACTGTATTAGGTTTTCTTCCCCTTTTTTCTTAAACAACCCATGTATTAATTTGGTGGCTTTTGGGCTTTTGCAAATTTTTGGCAACTTTTAATTATTTCTATCCTAATTAATGATATCATTCAGAACAAAAATCTTTAATTAATTAATGTTTTAAGTACATTATTGATATATAATATTGTCACCATTCTGGATGAACAATCTCTAACAGAGAAATTGGGTTTTTTTTTCCAATTAAGTCTTTTTTATATTTACAACTAAAGGGAATTTTTTTTTTCAGTAACTGTTTTATGAGTGATGTCAAATTTTAATAAAAAAATGATTTATAAAAATAAAATAATGTTAATTAGTTTGCATAAAAAAATAGTTAATTTGGTTTCTATCATATTATCGGTATTAGGTTGCGGCGCCCCTAAGTTTCGCAAGTTGGGCTTAAAATGGTATATGTGAAAAGACAATACTACCCACCAAACAACTACCCCATTTGTGGCAAATTCACCAAACCAATCATTAGTTTATTAATTAATGATTAAGATTTGGAATTTTTAAATTTAAGCCGGTTTAATCTGAAAAAAATATGTACAAATTATTAAAAAAATATTATGTTGGTTTTGTTTTATGTTCAAAAAGTTTTGAAATTATTTAAAATAATAATTTGTCAAACCAATTTTCCTTCCATGACAGAACGTACAGTCACCGTTTGTTGCTGACCATTTCAGAATTCACAATTTAATTTTCTTGTAATTTTTAACGGTTGTGTGCGCTTAAAGTATCTTGTTGATTGATTGTTATAAAATTGGTGACATGTGGGTTTAAGTTTTACCTTTAAAAATATATATCTTGTGGAAGGTTTTATTATAGAGAAAAGAAAGGAGATAAATCATCAAATTAATCAATCAATGTGATTGGAAACTTATTACTTCTTCATTTCAACTTACTTTGTATTAGTTCTTTACTTAATCATACTAGTTAATTGTCTTCTTTCACTATGATTATTTCCTTGATCTAAGACATTTAACTCTTCTATTGGACAAAATGAGATATAAAGCAAATAAGACTTTTGACAAATACCAAGTGTGTTTAGTTGAAAAAAGTTATATAATAAGAGGGAGTTAAACACATTTTTTACAACACTTTTGTTCTAAGTACTTGAAACAATTGGTCATTTGTTAATGGTGAATCTCTTTCAAGAGATATGCATGCATTTACCAAGTGGCTATCAATTAAGGGGATAATTTTGCTTTTAATTGAATACATCTTTATGGACTTTGACTAGTCTGTGTGTTATACCACCTTCACAGTGGTTTTATAAGTTAGGATATTTCTTTTTGCACCCCATAATTCTTTTATACATCTCTCTCCTCTCTCTCTCTCTATATATATATATGTATATATATATATATATATATATGTATATATTTAAAATTTTCTATTTTATCCTTGGTTATTTATGAGTATGTGGTTTGTTTTTCTTTTCTAAATTGTGTGATTCAAAAAAAAAATTTGAATTATGCAATATGTAAAAGTATATGTAAACTTAATGTTTTTTTTTTCTGAATTATGTAATCTAAAATTTAAAAATAATATAATTTATATTTATATTTTAAATTGTATAATTTGAAACTTAAAAATAATATTCTAGATTATATAATTTAAAATATACCTTTTAAATCTTGAGTTTGTATTTTAAATTGTATAATAGTGAAGTTTTTTTTCCACTCTGGATTAGTTAATATGGAACTTTTCCTTTTATATAAAATTTTTATCCAGAAGTTATTTTCCAATCCGGAATGGAACTTAAGGGAAACTTCTTATAAGTCTTACACTGGTAAATATATAGCCATCATTCCTTGTTGTGTGAGTAATTGGGAGTGTTATGGGCTTGAGCCAAGAGAATCGAACAATTGGCTTAGTCTCCAGGCAATTGCTTCCTCCACCCCCATTAAATATATAAAAGGACTGGCGTGCCCCTGTTGACAAAAAGAGATTAAGGTTTCTTTGGTAGATACCGGCTTTCAGTGTATTAATTAGGGTTTTCGGAAAACCATTTTCGAAAACAATTTTTTTTTTTTTTCAACTTTCACCCTAAACGTGTTTTAAAAAAAGGTTTTTCATTGATTATTCATCCTTTTAAGTATTAAAAAAGGCAAGTTGAGAAAAGTGAGCAGCCCAGTGTTCAGTGTGCTGATGAAATTCGTTCGTCCAAAAACTCTTGAAGTGGCTGAAATCTACAAATCAAGTGTATATGTCATCTGTTAATGCAATTTTAAGTTTCCCGAAAATGAATTCCTGAATGTAAAAGAATGATTTCAGGAAAACAATTTTCGAAATACAATATTTAATTCTAGAAATTATTTTTCGGAAGCTTAATATTGTATTCCGAAAATCATTTTTTGAAAGCCATTTATGGAAATCAAATTCCACTACAAAGAATGATTTTAAAAATGAAACGTTAACGACTCTCTTCATTTATACATTATTTATCAATTCCACAAATATTTAAAGAAAGAATATCCTCTTAAACTATAATGTATATCACTTTTACATGCTGACATCTGTATTAAAAAAAAAAAAATCACGTACTCCTCCATTTTTATACGTCTGAACCACATATAATACCTTAAATAACAAAAAAAATGTGATTTATATTAAATAAATTCTGGGTTGAATTAAACTTTCTATCAAAACTATAATGTATTTATTTTACGACAAAAGAATTACTAAAAACTACATATTATTATCCTCCTCAAAACTAACAGATAATAAGTGTGAAAAAAGGTTTTCTGCAAAATAGCAGTACAATTGTACAAGCATGATTTATATCCACAAAAGGAAAAAGACAAATTTTACTCTAAAGGACATAAAAACCGTTGCATGCATAAGACTCGGTCTCTCGCTCCCCATGCATGATGTCTTTCATATAAATACCCAACCTAAATCTCTTGTCTCTCACATTCATTTTTTTTCATAAACTCTTTCTTTTTCTTTGTAGTAAAACTTTTCTCTTTTTCCCTCTTCTCTTTCCTTTCCTCCTCCTCTTTTCAGATGGTATTTCTCTGATAGAAAGAAAGAAATCGGAAGAAAAGAGGAGGAGTTTCTTTTCTTCCTCTTTTCCGATGGTCTTTTCAACATAAAGGAGAAAGAAATCGATAGAAAAGAGGAGGAGAGGTTGAGGAAGAAAGAGGAAAGGAAAAGATGGCCATAGCAGGTTTTAGTTTCGACATGGCCTCGGAAGCGGGGAAGGAGTCGTTCGCTAAGGCTTCAAATGCAGAATGGGTGGAAGAGGACGAGGAGGAGCTTCAAATGGTGGCGCTGCTGAGGTTGCCGACGCAGAAGCGTGTCAACACGGCGTTGATAAGGAAATCATCTATCAGGGACGGGGAGAACAAGGTTTTGGAGCAAATTGATGTGAGGAAGCTGAATCGGTTCAACCGTGAACGCCTCGTCAAGGATGCTTTGGCTACCAATGAACAAGACAATTACAAGCTTCTTTCTGCCATCAAGGAACGCTTCAACAAGTAAAACACTTTCTCATCTTTTATATTAGATCAAATAGTTATCAGATTAAAAACTACAGTTTTTCTTTATACACTAATCTTTCACTATCAATCAATGTTTAAAAGAAGTATTACAAAAGTGAATGTTTTACCATACATGTATGATAATCTATGATTAGATAGAGAATTATATTGAACGGAAGAAGAGGTTAGAACATTTATTTTGGGAAGAAGACTTGATTTGTTTTTATGCTTCATACTTGAAAGAACATAGAATTCCAAAGTAAACCATATCGATCATCAAAATGCATGTGTCTATGATGTTCTCAAACACTGTCAAAAAATTAATACAAGCTCCAGAAAACAAAATTCATATTGAGGCTTATTTTTGAAGATTATTGTACACTTGCATGAAAGGTTGTACATATGATTTTGCATTTAAATTATTTGTGTTTTTGAATGCAAAAGGGTTGGATTGGATGTGCCAAGCATCGAAGTGAGATACAGAAACTTGACCATCGGAGCTGATGTTCAGATAGGTTCAAGAGCTCTTCCAACTTTGATCAATTACGCAAGAGATGTCTTTGAGGTTAATACCTTTTACTAACTCTCATACAATATATATATACCAGCTGAACTTCAAGATAAAAGCATTCACTATCAAACTTAAGATTTATTTTTAATTAGTTCAATTATATAACTCTTTAGGATCAATCTAGTAATAAAAGAATTTAAGTAGCATGCATAATATCGTAACTTCCATCAATGTTTCTTTATAGATGCTTATGCAAAAAGAAGGTTATAAAAAAGAAAAATGAAATAAGCTTATTCCTAAAACTGTGAAACTCTATTATTAACTTATTCAAAAGGTCTTTTTTATGTATAGATAACTTACTGTAAGTTTATAAGATGAATTTATTTAATTTTTCTATTCTTGTTTGTATTTTATCTATGATTAGTGATTAGTGAAAAAACTTACAATGCAAACTGATTCATATTGGTGATGATGGCATCCAGGGTATGATAACCGGCATAGGGATAGGTCGACCTCAACGACATTCCTTGACCATCTTGAATAACATCAGTGGTGTTATCAAGCCTGGAAGGTAATGTTTTTCTGTTATGTTACATTACTTATGTATTTTCTTCATGGAACTATATATACCAATCTAGCTTCACCTCATTTGTGTATAAATGAAAAACGAAGTACTTAAATTTAGCCAAAAATTTGCAGTGGGCTAGTGAATTGAATCAATGATTTTTTTTACTAGTATAATAATGAATGAAGCATATACTATTTTAATGAGAAATGTTTTATAATAGAATTTTTGATGGAGAATTCCGGTTTCATATATGTTTGCATTGTGATGAAAATGAAGCTTAATGTTATATGTTGTTTGTAGGATGACGTTGCTGTTAGGACCTCCTGGATCGGGCAAAACTACCTTGCTTTTGGCTCTTGCTGGAAAGCTTGATAGCAATCTCAAGGTAGTACAAAATTCTAGCCTAAATTAGGATACCTTTGGTCATGAAGAACCAATGGTTTACATTAATTAAATTATGAATACTAAAATAAGTAGGTACTCGAACGATTTTCAAACTGTTATTCAATGATAAACTGGTTGACTTTATGATACCTTCTTCAAAATCTATATTAACTACAGTTTTTAATTTATTGACAGTTTTGACACGTTAAATCATTTTTCAAAATTTCATTCTCTTCTTAGAACTACATTACAACTTTGCTTTTATTACCTTTGCAGAAAAGTGGTAGTATCACATACAATGGCCATGAGCAAAGCGAGTTTTGCATTCAAAGGGCTTCTGCATACACTGGCCAAACTGATAATCACATCGCAGAACTGACAGTGAGAGAAACTTTTGATTTTGCTAACAGATGTCAAGGTTCAAGTGATGCAGGTATGCATATGATATACTAATTTCATTATTTTTATTTTCCATTTCCGAGTTCTAATATTAATTTCCTTGTCTATTGTCACAAACAGAAATTGTGAAAAATCTGGAACGCTTGGAGAAGGAGAAGAACATTATGCCAAGTCCAGAAATTGATGCATTCATGAAGGTCGTCTCATCTTAAATAATATGTGAAAAATCATGCATATATTCAAGTCAGGGAGGTCCTCTAATTTGTGTCTTTTGAAACTGATTTTACTCAACAGGCATCAGTTGTTGGTGGGAAAAAGCACAATGTGATGACAGATTATGTTTTGAAAGTGCTTGGTCTTGATGTATGTTCAGATACGGTTGTGGGAAATGATATGTTAAGGGGTGTCTCTGGTGGCCAAAAAAGGAGAGTTACAACAGGTGATCTCTCTCCCCTCTCTAGGAATTTGTAGCATTTTTCTTTGGTCTTTGGAATTTGGCTCTTGTGGTGATATATTCTTATGTTAAATCTAACTGGATTAGCTCTTTAATGTTACGTACAAAAAGGGTCCAATTTCAGTCCCTATATTTTTTAGATGAAGTTAATTCTTTCCACTTGTAATGTGAAATATAGCTTAGATGAAGGAGATTTCAATTGTAATTTTGCTTTTTATTCGCAACATAGGACATTAATATATAATAGCATAGAGAACTAACACAATGCAGGAATTTGAATCCATGTTAGTTTTGACAGTGGTATATATATATATATATTAGAAGTTTAAGACATTACCAAGGCACTAATTGAAGCTGAAAGTTGTAGCTAGCAATGACAAACTTTTGCATTTCATATTTTTCTTCAGGAGAAATGATTGTTGGACCCCGAAAAGCTCTATTTATGGACGAAATATCAACTGGACTTGATAGTTCTACGACATTCCAGATTGTTAAATGCATAAGAAATTTTGTTCATCAAATGGAAGCTACAGTACTCATGGCTCTACTTCAGCCTGCACCAGAGACATTTGAGCTCTTTGATGATCTTTTGCTTCTGTCAGATGGGTATGTGGTATATCAAGGTCCCAGAGAAGATGTGCTGGAGTTTTTTGAATCATTAGGCTTCAAACTTCCACCCCGCAAGGGAGTTGCAGATTTTCTTCAAGAGGTATTTGTAAATGCTTTTTAACGGTCAAACTCAAATGCTTTAAGAAGTTATTATTGCTTAAAACTTGGTATTTTCCTATGTCAGGTGACCTCCAAAAAAGATCAAGCTCAATACTGGGCTGATCCTTCAAAGCCCTATAGATTTATCTCAGTGCCAGAGATTGCAGAAGCCTTTAACAATTCTAGATTTGGAAAGGCCGTGGAATCCATGTGTAATGAACCCTTTGATAAATCAAAGAGTCATCCTGCAGCTTTGCCCACAACTAGATTTGCTGTGCCAAAATGGGAGCTCTTTAAGGCTTGTTTGTCACGAGAGTTGACCTTGCTCAACGGGCACAAGTTTCTTTATATTTTCAGGACCTGCCAGGTATATATACAAACCCAAGTAAATCGTGATGTACTGCTTCTATAAATACTTTGTTCAATTCTTAATTTTGTACAAGTTGAATTCATGATAAGTTAGAAAGGTTCCAACCATTAATCTCTTAGACGTAAAAGTATAGTTCATATTTAAATGTAGATTATAGATTATCTCCAACACATTTCCAATCAAGCAATTCAACATGGAAAAGATACAAACAAGTTGATCATGAGTTCAGAGTTCAAAACACACTACACACACAGAGATCAATAGAAGGCTCAATGTTTATGATTTCTTAATCATTGTTTGAAGGCAACTTATAATTTCAAATTTGACAAATTCTCTTGCTGTAATAGGTCACATTTGTTGGACTTGTCACATGCACAATGTTCATACAAACAAAGTTTCATGAAAAGGATGAGACTTATGGCAACCTCTATCAATCCGCTCTATTTTTTGGACTGGTGCACATGATGTTTAATGGATATTCTGAGTTGTCACTCATGATAGCTCGGCTACCAGTCTTCTACAAACAAAGAGGCAATTTATTTTATCCTGGATGGGCATGGTCTTTGGCCACTTGGATTCTTGGGGTACCATATTCCCTTGTTGAAGCTGTTGTATGGACTTGTGTTGTGTACTACTCCGTTGGATTTGCCCCAGCTCCTGGAAGGTACTTATCTTCACATCCTTTGTTGGGAATTTTTTTCATTAAGAAAATGTTCAAGACTAATACTCTCTGCATTCTGATTAATATTTCAGGTTTTTCCGCTACATGCTTCTCCTACTTATGCTTCACCAAATGGCATTAGGTCTCTTCCGGTTCATGGCTTCTCTTGCACGTGACATGGTCATTGCTAATACATTTGGATCAGCTTCATTGATGGTCATCTTCTTGCTGGGAGGATTTATTATCCCAAAAGGTAGGCTGTAGCCAGAACCATTGAATAAAAGGCAGATAAAATGCAGTTTTGTTGTTAATGATTTGATTGTTACTCTTTCAGCCATGATTAAGCCATGGTGGATTTGGGGTTACTGGTTGTCACCTCTTACATATGGACAAAGAGCAATTTCAGTCAATGAATTTACTGCCACTAGATGGATGCAGGTATGCATGCTAATTAAATTTATTCTTGCTTTTCCATCCTTATCGCTAGTGGTTTATAGAAGATTTATGTAACTATGAAAACTGTGTTTTAGCATTCTGCTTTCGGAGGGGACACAGTTGGTCACAATGTTCTCAACGGATACAATATACCATCTGATGATTACTGGTATTGGATTGGTTTTGGAGTTTTAACACTCTACACAATTCTTTTCAACGGCTTGATGACATGGTGCTTGAGCCGTCTGAATCGTAAGTTTAGAACAATTTTTCCCACCTTTCGATTCTCATTTTCATCAATGGAGTTTCTTTTGGATGCAATGGTTGATCTTCAAAGACTGTCATTTTCTCCAGTCAAAGACCAGTTTAATAAATTTTTTTCGTTGCTTGCCACAGCACTCCAAAAAGCACGATCTATTCTTCTTGGTGATGAAGAGGACTCAAAAAAGAGTTCTGATAAAAATGGATCCAAATCCAGTGGTGATGAAGGAAAAGCCTCTGGAATGATTCTTCCTTTTGAACCTATGACAATGACATTCCATGGTGTCAATTATTACGTTGATATGCCACAGGTGTGGGGCATTTATAGTTTCAGTTTCCAGAATGCATTTTTTTTCAAAGACAAAAACAAATAGTAGAAGTTGTTGCATCATTAACTTTTTCTGAAAAAACTTGCTTTCACCAGGAGATAGCAAAACAAGGCGTAGGAGAAACTAGGCTGAAGCTCCTCTCAAACGTGAGCGGCGTTTTTGCACCTGGTGTCCTTACAGCTTTGATGGGATCAAGTGGAGCTGGAAAAACCACTTTGATGGATGTTCTTGCTGGAAGGAAAACAGGAGGATATATTGAGGGTGAAATTAAAATATCTGGCTATCCTAAAGTGCAACAAACGTTTGCCAGAATTGCAGGATATGTTGAACAAAATGACATACATTCTCCTCAGCTGACAGTTGAGGAGTCCCTGTGGTTTTCAGCCTCATTAAGGCTTCCAAAGGAAGTAAGCATGGAGAAAAAGCTTGTAAGTTCCTTACTGAACAAGTGACAATAATGAATAGCTTAGCATGCTTAATTTTGATAAGTCCATTGACATGGTGATCTATTCTGCAGGAATTTGTTGAACAAGTAATGAAACTGGTGGAGCTTGATAGTTTGAGGAACGCTTTGGTTGGAATGCCTGGTAGTTCTGGCTTATCAACAGAGCAGAGAAAGAGACTGACAATTGCAGTGGAGCTTGTGGCAAACCCTTCCATAATTTTCATGGATGAACGTACATCTGGACTTGATGCACGTGCAGCAGCCATTGTTATGAGAACAGTTCGCAATACAGTTGATACTGGCAGAACAGTGGTGTGCACCATCCATCAGCCAAGTATTGATATATTTGAAGCATTTGATGAGGTTAGTTGTTTCAATTACTATCTCTAGTCAGTTTACTATTGTTATAACTAATGATTAAGTAGCTTATCTCAGAGGTCTAACTTTGATTCTTCATTCTCAGTTACTTCTAATGAAACGTGGAGGACGTGTCATCTATGGAGGAAAGATTGGCAGGCAATCAGATGTCATGATAAAATATTTCCAGGTAACACTATCTTCAATCATTTCTTATATATTTTCACATTCCATTGTGTGAGGATCAGTATGTTAAAGTAGAAATTTAGTTCATGGAATTTAAGCACATCTTTTGTCAAAACTCTCTACCTTTGAATATTTAGTCCATGGTTTTAAGCCACACAAGTAAGAATTAGCGAAACTGAAATACTGAATTCTGTTCTGAAGGAAACTCTCTTGTTGTATCTTGTTGAGTTTATTATTTTCTGAAAGTGTTAAATTCCATTCCTGTTTGTTCTGCAGGATCTTGAAGGAATCTCTCCAATCCCCAGTGGCTACAATCCAGCTACATGGATGCTTGAGGTTACCACACCAGCTGTTGAAGAGAAACTTGGTGTAGACTTCGCCGAAGTTTACGAAAATTCCGAACAATTCAGGTTAGTCTCCCTTACACTTTTCTATTTGAGGAATAGATAAGGTCTACGAATATGATCAACAATAACAATAATAACAAAAGCTCATCAGTTTTTAGAAATATAAAAATTATTAGGTTACTACCTTGTGCATAGAAAGATTGTTTTCCATGTGGGATTAATGATTCTGTCACATCTTTACCTCAGGGGAGTGTTATCTTCTATTAAGGAATATAGCCAACCTCCTCCTGGCTCACAACCTTTGAAGTTTGACACAATATACTCACAAAACACAATGGCACAATTTCTCAAGTGTTTATGGAAGCAGAATCTAGTATACTGGAGGAGTCCACCCTACAATGCAATGAGGATAATCTTTACAATAATATGCGCCTTGATATTTGGTACCGTATTCTGGAACATCGGTACAAAGAGGTATGCATTCTTCATAATCCCCTATGCCATCAGAAAAAGTATCTTACCAATGAAAACAAAAGCAAAAGTATTTATCATAACCATGTCACTGAATGTTCTGTAGGTCAACAACACATGAAGTGTATGTAATTATGGGTGCACTCTTTTCTGCATGCCTTTTCCTTGGAGTAAACAATGCCTCTTCTGTACAACCTGTCGTTTCAATAGAAAGGACAGTGTTTTATAGGGAGAAAGCAGCGGGAATGTACTCTCCAATTGCATATGCAATTGCCCAGGTAGGTTCCCTTTTACCAGGAATTATTTTCAAGGCTATTTTCAGTTTCAGATTGCATATTTCACTGTTAATTTATCTTATTTACAGGGGCTGGTGGAGATTCCATACGTTGCTCTTCAGACAATAGTATTTGGTGTAATCACATATTACATGGTCAATTTTGAAAGGGATGCTGGTAAGATCTCAAGTTTCGATATTGATATGCTTCCTGCATCATGGACCTGTTAGAAAGAAGGACTTCTCACTCTAGTTACATTAATTATAACTAATTTAGTTTTAGAAGATAGTAGTTGAAGATGTTAAAGATGAATAAAATCTGTGTGGTCCAAGCTGCCATATATTGAGAAATTTTCTACCTACATATTTATATTTTCTCATGTTGGATTCCTAAATTTGTCCTCAGACAAACACTAACACAAGACTATGGCTTTTCTTATCTTATGCAGCAAAATTTTTGCTCTATCTTGTGTTCCTATTCCTTACATTCATGTACTTCACCTTCTACGGTATGATGGCTGTTGGAATCACCCCTACCCAACACTTCGCAGCAGTTATTTCTTCTGCATTTTACTCTCTATGGAATCTTGTATCTGGATTTCTCATTCCAAAATCTGTGAGTAAAACAGCCTATAACTTTGTACATTAGATGTATCTGACATTTTTTTGGTCTTGGCCTCATATCAACGAGTCTTGCAATGTTTCAGCATATTCCTGTATGGTGGATCTGGTTCCATTACGTCTGCCCAGTTTCGTGGACACTTCGTGGCATTATCACATCTCAGCTTGGCGATGTGGAAGAAATGCTTGAGGGACCTGGATTCCAAGGCACTGTGAAAGAGTTCATTGCTGTTACTCTTGGATATGACCAAACCATTAATGGAATGTCATCAGTGTTGCTATCAGTCATTGTGCTCATTTTATTCAACATCCTCTTCTTTGGTTCCTTTGCCGTGTCAGTTAAAGTCTTGAACTTCCAAAAGAGGTGATTCAAGAATTTAGAGTTCAAGATCAGAGAAGACACTGCTAAACATCCATGATTGATGATTTTTACATTATTGGACAATCATCAAATAAAGTCATCAGGAACTAAAATAGATGAAATTATGCACTGAGGGAGCATCACATGCAGTTCAGTTTATTGGTGATCAAATCAGTGAATTGACATGTTTCCTCAACCGGGCCATTTTCCCTTTTCTTTTTAGCTTGGTCCTTTCCAAATCAGTAGAAGCTCCAACTTCTGTTCTTATTCTACCTATCTTTCATTCTTGCATGGTAGGAACTAGGAAGAGATATCATTATAAATGAATGTCAACCAAGAATAGAAATGTTACAGTATTATCTGTTAAATTTCAGCGATGTACATGAACTTTATTAGTTATAAATTACATCATGTTGAGCTGAGTTTGTTTTTATTGTCAATTTAATTCTGCATAATATAGTTAGAAATAGATTGATATGATATAAAAAAAAGTGTTAATCTAAATTATATAAATATTCATAACACAAAATCAGAATACGTGCAATATCAAGGACTCTCAACAGAACACATGATTGGCCTTCTAGAACTGTCAAAAAGAAAAAAGAAAAAAAAAAGGATGAAGATTTTCGGAAGAATCAATCTTCTCCAGTACTTTAATCAGTTTAGCTAGAATGAACAGCGCACTACAAAGAAGAAAGCAGGGAGTTATAATCCTTAATGGAAAAAATAAAGACTGAATTTCGAACAATTACATTGCAATATTTGCTATTACTTGAAAAATTAATTATTATAACTTTATACTTTCTTCAAAAATTAAAATTACATTTCTAGATTGGAAGAATATATCTATTCTTTAATATCCTCGACTCCTGACCTATTGAGGTACACCATAGGAGCATTTAGTTTGTGTTGAAATTTGTATGTCTGTCTCTGTTTGGTGCTAATGGCCACTGGTCTCCTAGAAGCTAATGACTTAGAAGCTAATCTTCCCATAATATCTTCTTGTAGATCTTCCTAGTCACTAAATGTAAGAGATTTGAATTGTTTTTATATTTGCGATGTGTAGATAAATATTAATAGGAAAAAATTAAAAAGGAAAATGAGTTAGATTTTTTGTATAATGTAAAATCAGATTTTATATAAAATAAATAAATAAAACTGTTCGTTTAACTACTCTTAAAACTAAGACACTAAATTAATTTTAGCTTGTGAAAAAGTTTAATATATTATATCTTTTTTTTTCTTAATTCAAATGTTTTTTTAAAACAAAGCCTAAATATGCTATTTTGCATTTAATACTTATAAAACATTATGAGGATTAATAGAAAAATATATCAAGTACTCAAGTTAACATGGTCACAAATATGACCAGAAGAAAGGACTATAAAAAGAACTACTTGAACATTTGATAAACTGATCTGAGAGCTTATATTAAAATTTTATTTTGATTAGTACATGATTACTGCAAAAACTGAAAAAAAAAATGTGGAAAGTGATTACAGACACTAAAACCAAAGATAGGGTTAGTTATTGTCAATGGATGAAGACAAAGCAACCCCTCCACCTGTATCCATACACAAGTGACAGAAAGGGACACTGATCTAGAAAACAAGTCATATACATTATTGATTTGGATGATTCCATCTGTATATATATACTAGTAAACTATGCAGCAATAAAGGGTCTGGTCAACCAGCACATGCAAAGCACACCCTGCCACTAATTTTCTTAAGGAAAACTCCATAAATTTGTGTCACCAAAAACTTCAAAAGTTGAAGTCAAAGCCAGCAAGAAGCCTAGGGAATCAGCTTCTCATCCCTCATGCAATCAATCCAATACAGTATTGAATTCAATGTCTTGTACCTTGCACCAAAGCCAAGTCCATCAACTTTGTCTCTGCTCCCCAAGAGTTTGATAGGTAAACGAAACAAGGCATCTAAAAATTCCCAGTTGGCCATATTTTCCATAGTTGTGTGAACCAACCCCTTTTCTTCCACAATCTCTTCCCAAACTTTCTGCTTCCCTGCCATGGCTTTTGAAAACCAAAAGTTTTCCACAAACATGTCTTCTGGAACTTGCACTCCCAATTTCTTCCCAACAACTGGCCAAACCTCCTTCCAAGTGAAAGTTGGGCCATTGATTGAGTTGAAGGCTTGGCCATTGGTGGAAACTATGTCACTATTTGTGGCTGCCCAAATGTGCTGATCAGCTACAAGCCTAGCATCTGATCCATCAATATAAGCCTCCTCCCAACATTTCCTTGTCCCCCCAAACACAAAAGGGAGCCTTAAATGCTTACAAATAGCCCCATAAACACACAAGCTCCCCATGAAGTTATAAACTGATCTAACAGAACTACCCAACAACAAACCAGGCCTATGCACAGACCAACACACCTTACCACTCAGTTTCTCAATGAGCAAATCTTCAAGAGCATAGTAGAAATTAAGGGATCTGCTCATTCTGGGGAACTCTTCATGGTAGTAGTTGCAACAATGAAGCTTCTCTTCATCAAAGGGGGGATGCAGTGACACATAGTGCTTAGTTCCTGTCTGAAGGGAAACATGCTTTAGACTCTTGGCTATTGAGTGCATAGAGTTCAAAGCATTGGCCATCATGGCCTTGTTCTGGTCCCAACTTTCTTGAGTCTCTGATTGGAACTGGCTAGCCCATGTGACCCAAAACACATGAGTCACATCTTGTAAGCCAGACAGCTTCTTCTGGGTCTCCAAAAGGTTCAGCAAATTGCAAGAGATGAAATGGTAACAAGGGCTTGTAAGGGTTGGTGGTGTTTCAGGCTTTCTAGCTATACCATAAACCTTCCAAGAAGGTTGTAAGAGTAGCAACCTCCTAGCCAACTCTCTCCCAACAAGTCCAGTGACCCCAAAGATGATAGCAACATGGTTTGTCTCCTCTATGTTTGCCATTTGCCAGACTCTATAAATTGAAACCATTTTATACTAATCAATGTGGTGCCTCATTGTGTGTATTTGGAACTTGGGTTGCAATAATGTGGACTTTCTAACTCTCCTAACACCATCAAGTTGTTTATATTGCTCTTCTTTTGAGGAGTGTTTCTGGGCTGGCATAGTTGTGACTTATAAGATAGAGGTTTGAGTTTAAAATTCCAAGTAAGATAGATGCTGGTTGTTGCCAAGATAAGAGACATGAATATGTTATTTTATAGAGCTCTTCAAATATGGCTACAAATATGTACTTTATCACCAACAGCTACATTATTATATTATACTAGTTACCACCATTGGCTCAAACTACTTCTAGCTTCTGTTAATGTTTGGCATCAAATTTGTTAGACACAAAAGAAAAAAATAGCAAAGTATGTGGTTTATGATTGAATAAAATTTGACCAAACCCACTTGATAATTGAAAATAGGTGGAGGAATCAAGGAGTTCTAAGTTCCGGCAGGTTATGCCAATGGCGGTTGCAATGTTGGCATTGTGGTCACAAGCAAGTTAAAATAACATATATATTAAGGTGTTGTGTAAATAATAATCTATATCATTATATAATGATCTCTTTTTTTCTCTTTAATAAAAAGTTGATATAAAAAAAGTTGAAACATAATAGAAGACAAAGAGATAATAGGAAGAAACTGCAATATAATTTAAAAAAATAACTGCCCACATCTATTTCTAATTAAGCTCTAAGTGTTTATAATGTTTGATTATATATAATTAAATCTTCCTATAATTAATAACATAACATATTTAATTATCTTACTTTTATATAATAAAAAAATCGTATAAAAATAAAAAATAATATATACTTATTTATAAACAAATTATAAAATGATATCATAAATAAATACAAACATACAAGTGTTACACGCCTTTCTAATATTAGTAATGATATAGATATGTTCGGCCGAGCTTTATATATTATTTTAAAAAAACAAATATTAGTTGTTTTACAAATTGAAATTAATTTATATGTATAAGTTAACTTACATAGATTCGATTATGTAATTTCTTTAATTTTTTTAATCTGTACATAAACTAATTTTATATTAAAAGAGACCTTTTTTTTCATATATTTCTGTTTATAGTAAGTCCCTACCTAAAGTCTTCCTCTTCTTTGTGTGGAAATTATTAACAAAAAGGAGTTTTAGGAAGTTCTAAATCAATATATGAATTAGCTTATACTTTTTAAGAAGTTCTAAATTAAAAATTCCTTCAAAAAGTAAATTAGTTTGGTTTATAAGTATATACGAAAAATATAGACGACAGAATTTCCAAAAAAGTTATGCAAATTGACTTTTTTAATATATGACATTTGATTTATTCTATTTTTAGACATATTTATTAAAAAATTATTTATCCGTAGTTAGCCCTACCACTATGTGGTGCACTTGTCTTAAAAAACAAATGTTTGAATATATAGGGTTTATGATTCCAAGGGTTGAATCATTCTTCTTTTTAATTGGAGGAAACCGTGTTCCCTAATTTTGTGGAAATAATAATATGTAATAGCGGTGGGTCTTAAGTTCAAAGTTTCCATTTTGGAGAGTAAAAAGAAATTATATACATATGTTAAGATTTATATAAATATTATTAATATTTTTATTCAAAAATTAAATATTTATAATAAAGTAATAATCAGTCAACAAAATATTAATCAGTAATAAGTGATACTTTCACTAATGAATCCATTATTTTTGAAATTATTATTATTTCTATTTTTTCCTTTTATTTACTTAAGAGAATTGATAGTAGTTTCATTCATTCACTCCATCTATATTTTTATATATTAGGTACTATTACCTTGAAATAAATAATCATATTATAAGAAAATTATTGATAATTTAAAAAATGTAAGAAAATAATATTTAAAGTATTAGAAAGGCATTACTTTATTAGCTTGTTGCCGACACCAAAAATGTTATTACATACAATTGAAAACACCAAACCCAATTTCTTGAACAATTAAAAATTAATATTTTTTTTATGATAACATTATTGTAAAGTATATGTTATTTTTGTTGATGATTAATAAAATAAGATTTTACTATCATTTAAAATCAACGACATGTTAATAATTAAAGTTTAAATAAAAGAGTAAATTATTTTTTGATAAATGGTTTAATTAGTTGCAGTGTTTTCTTAAGCAAATGAAGAAGTATTAGGTTAGTGGAACTATTATAATATAGTTGAGTTAGTGTAGATGAGTTTAGAGCTATAATAGTTTCTAGAGTAAGTTGATGACTAGTTTAAATAGAGAGTGATTATAGTTAGATGCCATGTGATTGATTATTTTCTTAGTTTTTTTTTCTTTCTTTTTCTTTGTAATGAATTTTTCTAAGTCTACTAAGTCAAAACGTTAACTGTACTGATTTTAATGTTACTTTCGTAATCAATTAAACACTTTTATTCATTAAACTAAATTCATGATTTTCGAAGGAAATTTTTCCTTGAACATTCTTGTCGTTCTATATTTTCATATTGAGAATTTTTTATTTGCAACCGGATATGGCAGTGGCATATCATCTCTTTGAAAATAAATTAAATAAAAGTATGATTTATAATAAAAAAAACATTTAAAATTCGTGCATAATGTTCTATAAATAAGTTTAATTTTATGTGATATTTATATGATTTTTCTCCGTTATCTATCAATAGAAAATCACATTACTATGATTTTATTAAACTTATCATAAGTTGCTTGAATGATATTGAATGTATAACAATGTGTTAACATCTACAAAAATTTAAAGATAAAAAATTGTTTATTAAGATTTTTTGCAAAAAAAAAAAAAAAAAAAAAAAAAAAAAAAAAATTAAAATTATAATTATATTTATTTTTTTTTTTTTTTTTATTTAT
>Ga0123340_1002003_pt1 | contig 17894 bp, 17 predicted proteins | sample SirMexnodulemix_FD_89961 | JGI IMG/M metagenome (GOLD analysis project Ga0123340, IMG submission 89961) | Root nodule microbial communities of legume samples collected from Mexico - Siratro Mexico nodule mix | ecosystem: Host-associated > Plants > Roots > Nodule | place: Mexico: Nepantla... | reverse complement strand
CCATTCTCTTTTCTTGAGATCTCAAAATGTCCAAACCCTGGGGCAACATCGGAGCCTGGGCCGCCGATTCCGAGCGGGCTGAGGCCGAGGAGCGCGAGGCCCAGGCGGCGGCCGCGGCCGCCGAGACCCAAAACTTTCCCAGCCTCAAGGAGGCTGTCAACTCCAAGCCCAAGAAGAAGAAGGGCACCACCATCACGCTTTCTGAGTTCAACCGAAGCGGTTTCGCCTCCGCCGGCGAGTACCAGGGCCTCACGCGCGACGAGATGATGGCGCTTCCGACCGGCCCCAAGGAACGCTCCGCCGAGGAAATGCAGTTCAACCGCCTCGGCGGCGGTTTCTCCTCCTACGACCGCTCCGGAGGTCGCTCGCGCGACCGCGACGGCGGAAACAATGATGGCTCCTGGGGCGGCGGCGGGAGAAGATCCTATGGCGGATTTGACGAGGAACGTAGGGGTCCGAATACTAGGGTTTCGGAACTCGATCAGCCTTCCAGGGCTGATGAGGTCGACAACTGGGCGTCCGTGAAGAAATCTGTCCCCGCGTTTGATTCTGGCCGGCAGAATCGCTATGCTGGAGGAGGTGGCGGTTTTGGCGCCGGCGGTGGTGGTTTTGGTGGCGGCGGTGGTTTTGGTGGCGGCGGTGGCGGTGGTGGTGGTTTTGGTGGTGCGTCTAGGGCTGATGGTGTGGATAATTGGGCGATTGGTAAGAAGCCTGTTACTGTTAGATCTTCCAATTTTGGTTCAGGTTTTCGTGATTCTGGCGTGGAGCCTGATCGTTGGTCGAGAGGTGGTCCACCGCGTGAGACAGAGCGGATGGAGCGGCCGAGGCTGGTATTGGATCCGCCGAGGGGCGATGGTTCGGTGAATGAGGCTCCTATGAAGGCGACAAACAAGGGCAATCCCTTCGGCGCGGCGAGGCCCAGGGAGGAGGTGTTGGCTGAGAAGGGATTGGATTGGAAGAAGATGGATTCAGAGATTGAGGCGAAGAAGACGAGCCGGCCCACGAGTTCTCACTCTAGCAGGCCTTCCAGTGCTCAGTCCAATCGCTCTGAGGGTCCCGGGTTGCAGGGGGTCGATGCTGTACCGAAATCGAGGCCCAAGTTGAATCCGTTTGGGGATGCCAAGCCTAGGGAGGTTCTGTTGGGCGAGCGAGGCATGGACTGGAGGAAAATTGATCTTGATTTGGAGCATCGCTCTGTTGACAGGTTTTGTTTCGTTTCTTGGTTAATTTATGCTTTTTCTTTCATTTGTTCTTTGATCCATTGTCTCATCTTGTAAATGTTGCCTTGTTTTTACTTGGGATTGATAATGGTCCTAGATCGGTCTCTATGTTTTTGTTTGGTTGCGTCTGGTGGTCATCCATGATTCTCATGCATTATTCAACTGTTTCAAAAAAAAGAGCTTTCCTCCCCATGGTACAACAAGGACCACCTGTGTTTTTATTGTGCATTGTTGTGGTGTGTTGAGTGGATTTGCTTTTTGGCAACATTTACAGATTAGGCAAATCATATGGGCTGATATTTAGGTAAATTTTTTACTGTATTTTATCATGTATTTGTTCAGTTTTTCATGTAAAAACGGCCAGTCTTTCCGGTTTTTAAAGTTAGCATTAGTTGTGCAGGATGGGCTATCTTGCTCAACGATTCTTCACTATTCCCCTAAATTTTTTAGTTTGGATGGTAATTTTTAGTATGATAACTGTGTTTATGGCACTAAATGAAGGTGATTGTTGTTTTTAACTATTAATGTACACATCTCATTCTTTAAGAGTGATGCCTGATATTTTTAATCAAAAACATTTGACCTAGTTTGTCTGTAAACTGGCTCATTGGTGAGGTTGTCAATGCTTAATATAGTTTGCAGATAGGTTATATATTGTGGTGAAACATACTATTATTAATTCTTACCACAATACAACGTGGCAATGTTGTCAAGATTGTAAACTTGATAACTTGCACGAGCTTGCAAGCTTGGTGGCTCCATCAAGCAAGTTTGCAATGCAGAGATGAGAATCTGCAATCGTAGCGGGATGGCGATTTTGCTTGCGAAATTCACAGATTGTGCGTCACATTGATCCCTAACGGTTTGTTTGCTGTGGGTTTTTTTACCCTATTAAAAACATGTATTTGGGCGTTCTTGGCTGGATTCACAGTGACCAGATTCAAAAATTGGAAACACACAACCCTTTCCTCTAGGGTTCCCAAAACCTGAATCAGAAACATATCCGCTGTGTGATAATAGTGACTAGCTTTGTTGCTTGACTCCACTTGAAGCTGCTGTCTCGGGTGGTCCATCACCATCGCCAGTCATTCTGGACGCTGACGTTAACAGTTGTGCCTGTTGTTTGGTGTTTTCTGGATGTGTTATGATCTTTCTTCGTCATGTTCTGTTCTGCTTTGGAAGTGTTCTGTTAGAACCTGGAGTATTCTGTTCTTTTTTCTTGTGTATATTATTTGTAGTGTATATGCATGTCTATAAATATTATTTTTTATATATGGTTAACTTTTGTGAGTTGATTTATGATCCTTGAGTTACAATATTTTTTTCTTCCTATTGGTCCACTAGCGATCCTTGAGTTTGACAGCAATGCCATGTGCCCTTTAGGTGGGTTGGGTCTTTAGACTAGTATAAACGTTGATAATACTGTTTTCAAGCCAATTTTTCAGATTGAAGTTCAGAATGCTTATAATGTTATTTTGTCATTTAAATTTCAGATAACCAGACATAAATGATTGATTATCTAAATGTTGATGGTTTTTATTTTTCAATTCAACATAAATCTAAATATTGAAGGAATACTAACGACCTCATATTCTCCAAATTAATCAACACAAGTACACATCTAAACAATCAAAGCTTTTTTGTGGATTCCCCTTAACTTTTTTGTGGCTGTGTGCCATGAGATCCAATTCAGTGAATTGGCAGGGGAAATATGAAACATGGTATGTTGTTAGTAGCTATGTGGGCTCTGGCAGTTGAGAGTAATGGTATGGGGAGTGAGCAATTGGTTTGGAAGCTAGTTTGCAGAGTGAGCCCATTTAATTGTGCACTAGGGACGTATAAAGGAAGTCAAGCAATAGAACATTTAAAAAAAAATCGCAATGGTAATAGACAAGGCAGGAGATGAAAAAGAACATCTAAAGGTATTGTTCCTTGGTGCTACACATGTTGCTGTAACGAGATGAAGTGGAGACAGCCTAGGATCAATGAAAGAGATATACTCTCTTTTTGTCAAATTGAAACAGGTACCCATAAAATCAAGTCGCTATCAGTGTTAATTATGGGGTGTGCCAAATCCCACATTGAGTAGAATAGTTTGTTTGGTGGAGTTTTTAGGTGTCTTAGCAGCTAGCTTTTAAGGATGAGCTCCTTAAATGTTTGGGTGCTTAGCAATTGGTACCATAGGTACTTTGTCGGTGACTCATGAAAGGCTATCTATAAGGAGGGGCTAACCAGAAAGGCCGAGTGATCGTAGAGTTTGAGCTGTCCAGCAGGAGACATTGACTCTCAAGAAAGATGGTGCTATGATGGAGACTCTGGTATTATGGAATGCCTAAGTCCCACATCGAGGTTTAGATGCTGAGTACAGTATTCAAGTGCTTGGTTCTCTTTAATAGCTAATTTTTAATGGAGGGTTCTCTCAATACTTGGGTGTTTATCATTTTGTAAGCTTTGTAGGAGGCCAAATAGATATCAAACTCAGCTTAGAAGTGAAAAATTGGAGGCCATTCTCTACCAGGATACATGGTTTGAGTATCTTACATTGCACCTGTCAGCCAAATGATTGAGAAATAGAAGGTGTTAACCATAGGACTAAGTGGTGTGATTGAAATGCAAGAGTTCTTCAAGTGTCGTCTGCGCTAGAAGGTACTGGTCATGCTTAAGGGAAAAATTTACTGCAAAACTAAAGGAGTTGCTATGTTTTATGATGGCATTGAATGTTAGGTGTTAAAGTTACTAGAGAATGAAATCAATATAACAGAGGCGAGGAAGGTGCTTGGATAAGTAAGCACACTTGACAACCTGCTGAGATCCAGAATGATAAGTTGATAACATCAAAGAGAAAGTTGTGGTAGCGCCTAATGTAGAGAACTAGGTAGAATCTTGCGTTAGGTTGTTTGGGCCTGTGTGGGAAAGACTTATAAAAGGCCCAATTAGGGTTGTAGATTTAATTAGCGGAGTCTAATCACTAGAAAGTAAAGGAAGCTGAGATAAACTATACGAGAAACCATTGAGAAGGATTTAGAGGTCAATGGTTTGTCTATAGAGACATGATTTACTATAGAACATCGTTATCATTTTATCCATGTAACTGTTACACCTAGCGGGGAAAAAAAGGCTTGATAGGTGTTCTATTAAGCTTTAGTTATGCAGAGTTGAGATTGTACTTTGCAGTACTAGTACTTATTCAAATTATTTGTATAAATATTGTATCATACTTTCATTTGGTTACTACTAAAGTTTTTTTCAGTCTCTTCTAAGTTTTAATGTATAATTCCGACTTGATTCGTCATACTTACTGATAATGATCTGTCCTTTTATATCTGTTGAGCTTGTCAAAATTATGTTTTCTAAACTATCCATGTTTCTTTTAAGTTTCTAATCATGGTTGTGAGAAAGGTATGTCTAAACACAGCTGAATCTCCATTGGCTGGTGACCAACTGTTCAAGTGACCACGGGGTTGATATGGTAGCAAGAATTTGCAAGTCACTGTTGGTCAGCCTGGTTAACTGGCTCTTTTTCTGGGTGTACAGTACCCATGCACTCTCTTATTAAACTCTGACATCTGAGTTATATAATTCTATTTCAGCTTTATTTAAGGTTGCAAGAAGCCAGGGGCACAATCTTAGGGTGCCACTGGTACTGGAGTCCTTTGGGATGTTGATGATGAAAGGCATTTGTTGGCCTGCTCCAGTTTTCTTTTATTCTGACTTTGTTTCAAAACTGTGATTTGTACCCGTTTTATGTTTTTAATTTTGCACCTTTCATATCTGTTCTGCTTATGGCTGGCATTTACCTCTTTGTTTCTAGCCGTTTTTTCATTTTTGTGGTCAGAATTGCCCTTCTTCAATCAGTTTGCCTCATTTTGTCACTCTGGTGTGCTCGATTGTTTTTTCTGTGTTTGGCATGCTTGGTTGTTGTACCTCTTTTTGGTCTCTGGTTTTCTTTATGCTTGGCCGGACTTGTCTGATTTTGGACTTAGGGACTGTTTGGGTGAGTTTCTCCAGAAGCCTCTTCTTGGAGAGAAAAAAGATTTAACATTGAAATTAGTTTCCCCATAAGCTAAAATTAGCTAATTTGTAGTTCTCTCATATAGCTTCTCTAATTTTTTTTTAACTTGTGCGCAAGTTGATTTTAGCTCAGGGAGAAGTAATTTTTTTTTCTTAGAAGTGATTATGGAGAAATTTGTCCAAACATGCTCTTACATGCTGTTTGGGGCTTTGGGGTATTTTTTTCTGGATTTTTTATCTTACCTGGGGATTGGAATTTGCTGTTTTTTTTTTCTGCCATAAAGTATTTTGATTACTGGATGCTATGAAAGTACTGTGTTTAGATATCAGTTTGCGTGTCAAGGGGGACCCTTAAAGGAGAAAATCAAAGGCTTCTAGTAGCTGTCTACGTAGGACATGGTCAATATTTTGGTAATAAGGTCTAGTAACCTAAATTCTTCAAGTGAATGGCTTGTGTTATTTTTTCGTTTTCCCATGATTTTGCTATTTGTAACATGCTTAAGTGGTTAAGCTTGAAGGAGAGTGTTAGAGTATTAGGAATAATAAGTTTCAGTGTTATTTGCCGTGGGCTTGTACTAGACACATTTTTTTAGTACAAGTAGAAGTAGATTGTGGTATTGTCTTGCTGCTATCTATCAATTTCTGTATATTAGTTATGTTTTTATCAACCTTTTATCCTTCCTTGCCTAAACCTTTTAATTCCGAAAGGTGGATTGCTAGTGGGTAGTTTAATCGTTGTTGTATATCATTTACTCTAATAGTTTGGTATCTTTCAGGACTTACTGTCTTAAATCTCATTCTTCTCCTTGTTTATTGTTCACCTTGCTGGTTACTCTCAGCATTTGCTACCTACTTTTGTGTAACTAATTAGGTTATGCTTTATATGTGAGGTGTTGTCTTTGAAATATTCAATTTACCTTGTTTACTCATCTGTTAACATTTCAGGCCTGAGACAATGGAGGAAAAATTATTAAAAGAAGAAATTGATAATTTGAAGAAGGAACTTGAGAAGGAGTCTCCAATAAATTCAAACAAGGAGTCTGGGGATGAGGCTGGTAGAGACCAAACTAGTACTTATGCAATATTACAACAGAAAGAAAAGGAGCTGGAACTTCTTATCCGTGATTTGGATGATAAAGTGCGGTTTGGACAGAAAGCCGTTGAGAGGCCAGGTTCATCAGCAGGAAGGTCTTCTGGTTATTCTGATCGGCCACCTTCTAGATCTGGTTCATTTGAGGATTCTAGAAGTGTAGATTATACAGATAGACCTCGATCTCGTGGTACAGGTACAGGAGATGTGTGGAGCCGTCCTAGTGATGATAGAAGACAGTTTCAAGGTAGCCGGGAAAGGGGGTGGTTTTCTGGCAGCAGAGATTTGAATAGGTGAGAAATACACAATTCTGTATTTGCCGTGTTATCTCATAATTCTTACCTCTTCTGGTAATAGTTTGCTCACTTTGGTTGTGATGTCGCTTTGAATTTAATTTTGTTTCTGGCTTGTATTTTTTGGCGGATGTTGGGACGTATTTGAGAGTGCTGATATTTGTTGTCTTATTACAGGTCAAATTCACGAGAGAGATGGTGAACAGCAGTTTTGAGTGGATTAAGAGTTATCTTCAACTTTTGATGACCAGAACCTAATACTATTTTATTGCTTGTCTTTTCTAATCGTTTTGTTCATTTTACTCCAGGCATTTGGAGCAACAATCATTGAGTACTGGCACAAACTTTTGCCTAATCTGTTATTGCATCTCGAAACATTGTAAATTTGTTTTTCCTCTTTATGGTAATTTTTTGGGTGTCTGGATGAAGGCAGAAAGCCTGTAATTTTATTAGGACTAAATTTTTATCGAGGATTATGGAACTTCCTAGTTAATGTTAATGTGATATTGTTCAGATATTAATTATATTCCTTCAATTTTGCATCTGCTCCATTGGCAAATTTAGTGCTTTAACATCAGTAGTTTCAAGCTGCTTTCCTCTCTACCAGTGAAGGGTGGTGAAAATCTAGTATCGTATATTTGCTTCAAAGTTATTGTCATTTTATGGACTAATTCTTCTTTAGAAATATTTAAATGACTTTTGCTGCGGTAGTGTAGATCAAGAATTATTTTTAAAATTTAAAATTTAGAAACTCGTGAAAATTTTGAAATTTCTTATCTTCCTCTTTCCTTCTTTCAATATCTCGTGGTTCTTTTTTATCTGGTCTCTATTTGAGTTTTCTTTCTCTGTAAACTTTATTTTCTTGCATTCTCTTCTCTTTTTACTTTCTCGCTATTTCTTTATGTTTCCTTCTCTCGTTGCGTATGTTGTTCATATTTTTTAATCATTAAACATTATTTCACATTAATTTTTAATTATTAAATATTTAAAATCAATTCATGTTAATCTATAATGAGTCTTTTATTAAAAAAAAGTCAATTCATGTTTATTTTCATAATATCTAATATTAAAATTAATAGTTAAAAATATATTTAGTTTTTTTTTGCGTATATTAGAAATTAAATTACTCTACTTAATCTAAGTTTAAAATTTTAAAAATTTGAACTTATTTAACCAATCTTTTAAAATATGAAGGAAATTTAAATCAACTTTTAAATTTTTTGAAATTTTAAATTTTTCATTCAAACACAACAAAATGGACATTTGAGCTTAAGTAAATTGTTTCTTGTTTATATCACCTGAATCTGAATTCACCATCTTTAGGCAAAAATGTTTTAAAGAGTTATTATAAAGGGCATAATAGTTATAGTCTCTTCCAGAGTTGTTTTTATCTTTATAGTGATCTGGTTTCGTAAAATAGTTTCATTTAAATGTCCATGTTTATGATAACGTTCACGTTTAGGGAAAAATACCAAAAATAATGTCAATATTTTTCTTTTTTGTCCTTTTTTTTCACAACATTATTCGGCTTAGAAAATTAGAAGAGAAGAGAGTGAAAAGTAGAGTTAACGTTTGTTTTACTCTGTGAATCTTATGTGGGCCAACAAAGTAAGAGAAGTATATATCACTGTAATGAGAATATAACGAAGATAAGTTTCATTTATTAAATTATACAAGAGAGATGAATAACATTTTATAAAAAACATTATCAATTCTAAAAGTAGAGGAAATGTGTCATTTAGATATAAGAAAAGTGTAATTTCTCCTAAATTTCACCATAACTATAACATTTTTCAAATAATTATCATAAATGATCAATTTATCTTTAAAGATTTAAATATAATATAATCTCAACTAATTTTATTTTATTTAATTTATTTCTAAAATATATTTCATTTGATTGAAATTTTTCTTTCAAAGACACTTTTTTATTCTCTATCAAAAATTAAAGAAAAGGTAATTCAGGAAAAAAAATGTCAAACTTTAAATGAATACAGTACAATTAGATGTTCCCAATTAACTTTCTTAACTAGCATGAATTGGTTTTTTTAAGACAAAACTTTCTTATTAAAGAACTACACGAGGAGCATTTGTTTTAAAACGAGGCACAGTAATAACATCAGTACATTTTAATTAAATATTTTTAATTATGTTTTTGCAGAATAAAAAAAAACAATTAAAATTTATCACTTTGTGAATTGGGGAATACAAATATAACTTAATTGAATGAAATCATATGTGAGTGCGTCTCTTGACGAAAACCATGTCAGAGAAATTGATACAGTTTGTGAGATGGCTCGTGATTTCAATAACACTAATGCAGAGTAATGCGATTGGTGGAAGAGAAACCAATTTCAGAGCCATTTTCAACTTCGGAGACTCCAATTCCGACACCGGCGGTCTCTCGGCGGCGTTCGGACAAGCTCCTCCTCCCAACGGAATCACTTTTTTCCACTCTCCAAACGGACGATTCTCCGATGGCCGCCTCATAATCGATTTTATAGGTAACAAAAACTAGCAATTAGATCTGTTCTTTACTGAAGCATGAACGTTTGATAAAAATGAATTTGAACAGCCAAGAGCTTGGGCTTGCCTTATCTGAGTGCTTACTTGGACTCGGTGGGCTCCAATTTCAGCCACGGAGCGAATTTCGCCACCGCCGGATCCACCGTCAGACCTCAGAACACAACGAAGTCTCAGAGCGGATACAGTCCCATTTCCCTAGATGTGCAGTTCCGCCAATTCTCTGATTTCAAAACCAGATCCAAATTCGTTCGCCAACAAGGTACATTACTCATCACTTCTACGTGTTGCATATGCAATTCTAAATTCAAATTCCAATATCGCAAATTAGCTCCAAAGTTGTCTCTATTCAAAATTGAAACTCCTAATTTTTTTTTCTGACTTTTTCTTATACCAACATTTAATCATTATCGAAACTTATTACTCTTGAATTGAAAATGAGGGAATAGGTCGTGATAGTAAAATATCCATAAATACGTGATAGTGTAAAAATTAACGTGTCATAAATTTAAAAATAGCTGAATAAGTGTTAAAACTAAATTAGAATATTGATATGAAAACTACCAAAATTAGTTAACTATTTGGAAATTAAATCCATATATTTGGAAAAATTCAGGTGAATTTCATCTGATGAGAAAATTATATAGATTGTGTTGAATATAGTGTGGTGGTAGGAACATTTTCTAATAACAAAAATGTCTCCTTGGGTTGGATTTCTACTCCTGCTGTTAACTATTCTTTGGCTATGTTCAACTAAAGGGAGAAATTATGATTAAAATGGAACGAACTAAAAAAGGATGCTAAATGATAAACTGTTTTAATGTGCTACAGGAGGGGTGTTTAAGGAGTTATTGCCCAAGGAGGAGTATTTTTCTGGGGCTCTATATACCTTTGATATTGGCCAAAATGATCTCACAGCTGGCTACAAACTCAACTTCACCACAGAACAAGTCAAGGCCTATATTCCTGATGTATTGGGCCAGTTCTCCACAGTTATAAAGGTCAGTTATGTACTTTTTTTTGGATTCTCTAACTTTTCAAAAGAGAGAATTAGTGCAATGTAAAAAGAGTGCGAGTATAATATTTTTTAAACAATTAAGGAGTATAAATAGCCAAGATTGTTTGCAAAGTATAAGAGAACCTTAAAAGTGTCATTATTTACTTTTCTTTTCTAGAAATCCGGAGAATTCTGTTCAAACATCTGTAGTTATAATTTACTTTTGATAATTTGACGTGGTGTATGAAATTTACTGAAGCACTGCGTTATGATTAATCAAATGAAGTAGGGTGTGTATGGCGAAGGTGGAAGGTCATTTTGGATACACAACACAGGCCCACTGGGATGCTTGCCATACATGCTGGATCGCTTTCCCATGAGCCCAGCCCAAATGGACAAGTTTGGGTGTGCCAAACCATTCAATGAGGTGGCCCAATATTTTAATAAAAGATTAAAAGAAACTGTTGAGAAACTGAGGGAAGAATTGCCAGAGGCTAAAATCACCTATGTTGATGTGTATAGCGTAAAGTACAACCTCATCAGCAATGCCCCAAAATATGGTATGGCTTTTAATTTGTCTTTCATTGTTGTTGCCTATTTAAACTTGGAAAATGTAGTGAAACAGTAACGTACAATTTTGGAATGAAAAGGTTTTGAGAAGGGGGTGATGGCATGCTGTGGACACGGTGGGAAATACAACTTCAATAATAGAGAGAGATGTGGAGCAAGCAAGCGAGTGAATGGGAGAGAGGTTGTGATAGCCAAATCTTGCAAAGATCCAAGTGTGAGGATCATTTGGGATGGTATCCATTACACAGAAGCTGCCAATCATTGGATCTTCCTGCAAATAGTCAATGGCTCATTTTCAGATCCACCTACGTCATTAGAGACTGGATTTTGATCTGTGTGCTTCAACTAGCAGGTTTTTTACCAAGTGTTTGATGAATCCCGCTGAGAAATTTTATTCATCATTAATATATAATTTTTACGACAGTTTAACATGTTAATTATGATTATGTGTTAGAGGCCTGCAAAATAATCTACTTTCTAACACTTTAATCTTGTTTCAAATCTATTAGAGACTACAAAACTAAGAATCTAATAGAGAAATATCTTAAATGAAAAACAAGATCCATTAAAATGTTTGAATATAATTTAAGTCTAAAAAATAATTAAAAAAAATCCAACTAAAAGTAAAATCTTTTGAAGCTAGTTAGTATTTTACAATATTCGACATTTTTTCAGTTAAAAAAATCGCAGCAAACTTCAGTTGAATTATAAGTTACATTAGATGTTTTTTTTAACTTCAACTTCTTAATTAAAATTCAAATACAATTTACTATTTTTTTTTACACTCGTGCGGGGTGTATTATAACTTGATTCTTCCTATTCTCTGTGGGTGTATTGATGGCGGTATACTTGTACTTGTAGCACTACTCAATTCTTCACTTAGTAATGACTTAACTTACGCCAGATAAGCTCCTCCCGTCCTGTTCTTAGCATACCAAATTATGAGAGATCATGACTCATTTTATCACACTTATTCAAAATATTATTTTGATGATTAGTTTACACATTAATATTTAATAAAATGAATCCATTGTAATTTATTCACCTGTTACAATTTTTTTTACGCAGTAAATTTATTTTAGAAAAGATTTAAGCAATGTTTAGAATAAGCAATCAACTAATTAGAAATATATACTTTCTATAAACAACATTTCACAATTTCTAGAAAATTTAAATATATCGAATTTGAAATATTTTTATTTTAAGCTTTAAAAATTTCAAATATTCATTTGAATAAAAATTCAAATTTATTTAATTTTTTATTATCTTATTTAAAAAGAGTATTTCAGTCATTATTGAATAAAAAATACTTTATTATTAAACAATATTTAATAAATTAAAATTATAACTGGCAGTTTTCAATTAAGGTCGAACAAAGTTGTTATTTTATCAAAATTCATTAAAATTTTACAGTTGAGTAAAGATTTTTTTTTCTTGATTAACATTTGAGGTTATCATTGATCACAATTATTTGCCAATTTTTTTTGTTTTTTTCTTTGTGAACTTTTCAATTGATATAATTGGAAAAAAATATGTTTGATATTTACAAAAGAAGACGCCACTGAAGTTAAGTACTCACTAACAGAAAAAAAACAAAAAAAAAAAAACAGAACTTGTTTGTTACAGCAGAACTAGGAACATTAAGATATAAACCTGGTCCAGTGGTGGAACAAGGTGCAGCAAACGTGCGAGAAACAGATAAAGAAGAGAAAGTTAAATGAGAACCCAATCAAGTGGAAGTTGAAGCTGAAGCGTTTGTGGTTGGTTCTGTGTTTGGTGTTGCTAAGGTAATCAATCGAAGGGAAATGCTTGTGTGTGCTGCGAGCGCAGGTGTGGCTCACACTGCTCCACACTCCCTCACCTTCTCCTCTTCCAACGCCAAATCCCACCGAATTCTCTCCAATTCTGTGAGTCTCCCTCTCACGCATGCACCCTCCTGCTTCCTCCAAACCCTCAACGACAACCCTACCTCCGATTCCGATGACCCCTTCCGCCTCACCGTCCCCTCCGCCGCCGCTGTCGCCTCCGCCATTCGCAAGGCCTCCACTTCCCCCGTCCAGTTCACCCAGCGCCTCCAGAGCGATCGCCAAACCGGACTCGTCCTTCCCAGCACCGACTTCCATCGACTCTGCCTCCACCAGCTCCACCTCTTTCGCCGGATCGTTCCCGAAGCCCTACTCTCGGTTGCTCCTCTCTTTCTATAATTACCTTCGTGGTTCGTTGGTTGGGTTCAATTATAAGTCCAATTTCATGCATCAAGTTCATGTGTTCTGTAATATTCACGGCCCAGTTGGCTGTTATTTAAAATTTAGAAACTAAGTTCGCTGTTTCTTAGTAAAGATTGAATTTTTTGTTTGTTTAAACTTGAACTGAGTGATGTGATTATGGAGCTATGCTGTTTTTGTTGTCCAGGTGTATGTTAGACCAGCTGGTAGTTATGTGATGGATCGGTTGGAGCTGCGACGGGTTGCACTGTACCCTGGAGATGCAGAGTCGGAGGCCATTGTCATTCTTGTGGGTCATTTTAATATTCCTGCAGGCTTGCGTGCTGCTGAGGCCACACTTTCCAATTTGCAAGTGCGTTTTTATTATCTTGAGCACACAGTGTGCTTCTGCTTCTGTTCCACTGTTCCTCATTATTCTTTCTGGGTAGGATAAATGTAATGCAAGTGTGGATTTTAATTGTAGGTTAGTGTTGTCCCTGAATGCAAGGCTGTTGTTCTTCCGATGGTGAAACACCCATTTGTTGTTGGTTTCTTGGTTGCGGAGCTTCCATTGGTGGAGCAGGAACAGTGTCAGAAACCTCAAAGTGATGGTCCAGATAATCTCACGTCTGTTGATGAACCTTATTCGTTGCCTCCCTTCTTGGATTTAGATAAGAAGTCGAGGGAAATTCAGACTCTTCGGGTCAAGGACGAGGCAGCTGGTATGCTTAACTTCACTTCTGAGCAAAGATCAAATGCTGTCAACATTTCACAGTCTCTTGCTGTGGCATATGTCATGGATCAGGTTTTTAAGCTGCCACCTTTTTTCCCCTGAACAAAAGAAGAAAATCCATGACATTAACTCATTACTGTTCGAATATGAAATGGTTGAATGTTTGACACTCCTCAAATTTTGTGGAAATTTGCATTTCATAACAGTTGCTGCTTGCATGTGTGCTTTTAGAGTTGTTGCATTTCATAACAATTATTTTATCTGTCAGTTGAGTAAGACACTGAGAATAAATTACTGTTATATTTTAGCGTGCAATGCAAGTCTTTTAGTTTATTTCTCTATAACATTGTTGTATGGTTTCACGACTGTTATAAGAATAGCTTTAACCCGTGTGGGCCTAAATTTGTAGCTCATGGTTATGCTCCTTTTACAGAAAGCAATGTTACTTCAGCAATCAACATGGCAAAATAATGTCAGGATGGGTAATCTGGTTGAGCAAGTATGGGTTATTGACTGATGTTGCATTTCTTTAATATCTCATTTTCGTCTCGATCTAATGTTTCTTTTTCTACAGATCCGTGGTCCACTTTCCAGTATTCAAACCTTAAGTAAAATCCTGTCTGCACAGACAAAGAGAACTCAGGTTTGAAGATCGTCAAAATTGTACCTGATGAAATGTAAATTCATATAAATTTACATTTGTGTGAGTGGGGAACCCAAGTAGCCAGTTGGGCGAGGTCCAAGCTGAATCAAGTTTGGGCCAATGGGTGTGGGTCTGGCCATATGATCCAAGCCCAAGGATAAAACCCTGTTCGGGTGGGGATCGTTATCTCTTCTGGGGGTTGAGATCGGGTTGTAAAATGTGTACTATGATCGTTATTTTACTGTAACAATAAAAACTGTGTCGTTACCATGTTAATTATAAGTCACTTTCTAAAAGCTGAGTATTCATACGTTAGGTTTACAATGAACTGTTTATTTAAACCAGGTCAATCCATTAGTTGCATTGATATATGATCATGTCTAGTCTGTGATATAAGTGCACACATTTAATGTATCATAATATATCAGTTCAGAGAATTAGTGCGAACATACTGCAAAATGAAAAAGTGTTCAATCTGAAAGGATATTGAAACTTTGTCTATGCCTTATTATTTTTGTATGTCAAGAATGTCTCATAATTGGTAACTACACAGATTTCATACGACATAGTTGAAGACCTCTTGGTGCAAGGTGATCGTCTGAAGGACGTTCTCCAAGAACTACAAGATGCTGTTTATTTGACAAAGGTACTTCTTTCTTTTCTAATTATAATCATGCTTGCATGCAAATACTTTTCATTTACCAATAGTCAATTAATGACTTGATGTTCAATGTTCGTTGGAAGATCTTGAGTATTCATTCCATTTTATCCTTTCGTCTATATAATTGTTGCATTTAAAAATGTACCTCCAAGTGCGCGTTGGATTGAAGTTATTTTTGCAGCTCCATAATGTTTTTTGAAAAAACAAGTGACGATTTCCTTAAAATTAAGCCCAACCAAGCATGACTTATTTCTATTTATCCTAGAAGTTTTAATTGATTGTGTATTGTCATCGGTCTATTAATTAACTCAAGTCGTATTAGGAACAACCAATTTCAAACATGCTATTTTCTTGAACAAAGTTTGTCTTGACCAGTTTCTTATGGAGGGAATACTCAGTAAGCATTTTAGCATTAAACAAAAAGGGGGAAGCAAACAGCTGTAGAAATTAATACCTCTGATGATCATATTTTGTGCAATATGTAGAATAATATAGTGCGCTACAATGAAGAAGCAATAAAAAAAATGAATGGTTCTGCCCACATACTTGCTGAATCAACGAGATCTCAATTGCTAGATAGCTCCCCAGGGGATGATGTCTCTACACATAAAAGGAAAAACTCTAGTGAGTCACTTTCTCTCAGATCTGCTGTCCATGATATAGAGATGCCACTACCACCTTTGGCCCTTGCTCCATTGCAACGTGGAATCAGGTGGGTTTCACTGGTGAACAAATGCTCACGCTTCTTATACTGTCATCACTAACCCCCCATTTTCATCTCCCTCTCTCTCTTGTATGCATTTATTTTGCTTATGCTTTTTGTTAATGTCAGGAAGATCATGCAATGTTTCTGAAGTATTGACGGACTTAGTTGATTCAGTGAGACCACTTGCCCAGAGTCAAAAACGTCTAGTGGAACTAAGTGAACTCTCATCACCTTTGGTAGCTGCTGTGGAAGAGCCTGCATTGCGCCAGGCTTTCAGCAATCTTATTGAAGGTGCTTTACTACGCACGCATGTTGGAGGAAAGGTTGAAATTGTATCTACCGAAGCACCAGCTGGTGGCACGCTTGTACTTATTGATGATGACGGACCTGATATGCACTACATGGTAACTTCAGTTCACTTCCACCCCTGCACTTAAAGCCCACTCCTTTTACTTCTATCAAACAGTTCATCTAACGAGCGTTTTATTGCAAGTGGAATTGAATTTTGTAAAATAGAAACTAATTGTGGGGTATGAACATGCATGCAGACTCAGATGTACTCACTGACACCTTATGGACAAGAACTGTTGTCTGATGATATGATTGAAGACAACATGACTTGGAACTTTGTTGCTGGGCTGAGTGTTGCCCGTGAGATACTAGAGAGCTATGGCTGTGTGGTTCGTATCGTTTCACCTCGGATTAAAGATGCTCCTCTAGGAGCTGGGGGAACACGTCTAGAACTCTGGCTTCCTTCAATGGTAAAATCTGAGTTGAGCAGCCACACCCAACAGGGTATTGCATGAGTCTCAAGTTCCCATTGAAGATAAACACATCCATTCTCAAACAACTCTACACATGGTGAGTATAAGATTGTTAAATTAAGGGTGGTAAATATTACTGGATCTCTCTTCTTTATTGTTGTATATAAGCTCGTAAAGATTTCTTTGGTACAGCGTTACTTTTAAGCCTTTGCTGTGTGTCATTTAAACATTTTTTCAACACATTAAAGTGTATGCATATTACATCACAGGAATACTTATTGGGTTTAAAAAGGTGGAAGTATCTGAAAAAGCTTCTAACTTTTGTACCTTTAGAATGAATCCCCTTAATCCAATATAAGGAAAAGAAGATACCCAGTTTGGAAATGACTCGTAATTTATCCTACTAACGAGCAGTACAAAGAAGTGTACTGGTTAAAAATGTGTCTTGTCAATATCTGAAACATGAGTATTTATAGTATTTTAATACATCTTTTACCTCCATAAATCTAGATTAACTGGAGTCTAGATTCGTTCCTTTTAACTCCTGATTAACACTTAATTCTCTTAATACGTTCATAATATTGTTTGTAATTAATTCAAGATACTATCGTTCCAAGTATCTGATACTTCTTCAGTATCTAGTAGTAGTAGTACACTGTCATTTTAATAGAACTAGTTAATTATTTATTTATATAATATATTTAAATTTTAGAATATTAAAATATAACGGGCTCAGTATACTACAGTTTAAGTGATAAAATTTGAGTACAGTCGATGAATAAAGTGATAATGAATACATATACTAACGCTAAATGTAAGTACAAAAAGCCAGTCACTGGTAGTGTTTGGTGAAGAATGAGGACTAAAATATATTTTTTACCTTCTCTTTGGATTCAACCTTTTTTAAGCAAAACATTATTTTCAAAATTTGTACACTTCTCTCTCACCTTACCATTGTGTTAACACATTTTCTCATATGAGTATATTTAACCAATTAAAATTTGATAGTGTTTTTTATTAAAAAAGGAAATGAAAAAATCGTTTTGGTACATAAACAAATAAAAAAAGTTTGATTATACTTTTGATCGTTTTAGTACGGCTAATGTGGTTACGTTCTACGAAATTATTTTGGTAATCATCAATTCATTGGTTTTGTAACTGTTTTTTTAAATTACATCTTAATATGCACAAAATATAGTATCATGATGTATTTCAGAAGGAAAAAAAATCTTCATTTTTTAAATATAGGACAAATGTCATGTAATACTTATTTTTTATTATTAATATTATTATGTCTATATATTTGGGATGTAATATTTCTTCTTTAAATTCTCATTTCTTTAGACGAAATTTTCATATACTAAAATAATTAAACTAGTTGTATACCTTGCACTATTATCAACTGAATGAAATATCACATTTTAGTTCATATGAAACAAAATCTCACTTTCCTTATGTTTTTTTTTTAAATTATATCAT
>Ga0123340_1001998_pt1 | contig 17912 bp, 9 predicted proteins | sample SirMexnodulemix_FD_89961 | JGI IMG/M metagenome (GOLD analysis project Ga0123340, IMG submission 89961) | Root nodule microbial communities of legume samples collected from Mexico - Siratro Mexico nodule mix | ecosystem: Host-associated > Plants > Roots > Nodule | place: Mexico: Nepantla... | reverse complement strand
ATATATATATATATATATATTAATTAGTATCGAATTAACAGTATTAGCAGCGTTGAGAGGTGGCGGTATTTTATAGTGTAATTGGCTAGTTTTGGAAGGGAGGAAACGATTTTTAAAGACCAAAAACAATTTAATTTTCAAGTTATCTGTAAATCAATGTGATAATTAATATGGGTATTTCCTGTAATGTTAATAAAGATTGGAGAAACTTATGCACATAATAAAAATTACAAATTTCAATGAAATTTATATCTTTTTCATAATTCAAATGATATATTATATATCCCTATTTTTTTTTAAGAAAAAAAACATTTAGTTATAAAGGTCAACACATAGTATAGTCTTTTACATTTTTAGTGCTTGTGTTATCAGCGGCTGAGTAAGGTCTTGGTTGAATTCATTATTGATTTTATTTTATATTTTATTCTCTTTTCTTGTTGTATAAAAACTCGTTGTGAAATAACATTACTTATTTAGTGTTACATCTTGTATATTTTATCATTGTGTTGGTTATTCACCCACCTAGGATTAAAATATTTTTGGAATAAAAATCCTCTCTCCACAAATCACATAGTTTTCCACAAGAAGCCAACTAAAAATTCCACTTGCCGCATCTGGACAGCCGCACACCTATAAACTATTTGTTTACTTTGAAAAAGCTGCAGCCTCGGCAAAAGTACTTTGGCTTGTATGGATATACTTTTAATATTAAATATACACAAAATAAATATTAATCACCTCAATTAATAAACTTCTTGTTATATGTATCAAAATAATAATAAGAACCTATGTTTCTTCTACTTTGTGGATAGAAAGTTTCTAATTCTGATATCTCTTAATAATTATCTTAACCCTCTAGTGACTTCATATTCGAATTATTTATTTGACCCCAAATGCTAATTGTTTATTCTATTAGAGTAACAAAATAATTCTTCCTATTTAAGGATGGTCTAGTTAAGATTATTCTATTTAATATAGTAAGCGTTATTGAAACTTGAAATATTTAATTTATGCTCCAAACTTATCTGTTCCCAAAGAAAGCAAAAGAAGAACGGGGAGGAAGATACTAGAGAAAGACTGAAAATTTTGTTATTGACAAACTTCAAGAGAGAAAAAAAAAAAGTTACAAAACATTTGAGCAAAGAATATATCATGTAAAAGATGGACTTAAATGACCATCTAAACTTATTCTGGACCATGAAAGGAAGATAAAAATAAATAAAATCATCTAATAAGAAGAAGAAGATCGTCGAGAAATTTTTACAGATTTCAATAAAAAAAGTATTTTTGTAAAATACTTTGATTTTTAATTTAGGATGTTTGTATTTTGATGTTATAAATATTACCATATATTTGTCATAACTGTAAACGAGGCATGATATATTTAGTGTGATAGGTTTTAACTTCAAAACTAAAATAAAAAATCTTTTTAGTTTAATAGACTTATTATTTTAATTATTTGTCATATTATTCATTTTTTTTTTGCCATCATACCAGTCGGTTTATCACCGAATTTTTATCCACTAATTATTTATTTAAAAAATTTAATTTTTTTGACTTATCTTTTCCCTCTAAATCATAAAATTCCTAAACTAGAATTTAAACAAATCTAGATAGCCAGCTAGTTAGTAAATTAAAACATATTTATAAATATTATCGATAAAAAAAATCAACTATTATAGTTTTTATCAAATAATAAATATTCAATCTAACAAAACTAATAACAAAAAAAAAACAATAATTAATATAGTGATCTCTATTCTTTGAATGGACTCATCATTATAAGATTGATTATCCTCATTCGACCTTACAATAAATGAACACCGTAAGCTTTTTATCTCAACAATAGGCATACATACATGAATACTAAATAATACATTGTACCGTTCTTAATCACGTTTTTTAGTTAAAATTGTTAATCATGTTTAATCTTGCTACCTTTACCAACCCGTCACGCGCAAATGCAATTTTTCTTTTGGGGTATTGGAAATTTTGTTGCGTCAAATTTGGATTTGACGCATGTGTATCTTGGGTGACCGTCCCTCTTTTCATTGACTTTGGTTGATTCTTTGATTTGAAAAATTGTGTGTGTGTGTGTGTGGGATTTCAACCATATGAAAGCATATAGGTAGCTAGGATGATGAGCATGATTATGATGGTAGTGACATAAGGAAAGAAAAAAATGAAAAAGAAAAATTGATTCACTAGTTTTTTAGTTTTTGAAATTAGGAAGGAATCCATTTTTAGTTTATAAATTAAAAAGAAATAATTTCTCAAATTAAAAAAAATAATAATTTTATCTAAACTTTATTTTTCATAAATGATTTTTGTAAAAGTGTTTTTAATCTGAAACCATAAATTTGATTGATTAAAAGAGCTTCATTATTTGAATTCGAAGAATGATAAAGATTCAACATTATCTAGAAATATCCCCAAATTATAATATTGCATAATTAGATTATAAATTTTATTTTATAAGATTGAATTAGATTAAAATTTATTTTTAAAATGGTATTATACCTCCTTTTATTTTTATGTTTGATATTTTAATATAGAATTTTCTGTTAAATATTTACATTTTTTTTCTCTTAAATTTGTTTTATTAATTTTAGTAAATCTATTTTTTAAGTAAAAAAATTGATTTTTTTTTTCAAATTTAAAGAATAAAATAAATTTTCTTTCAGATTTCATAAATAAGAAAAAGAACAAGGCAAAATTCATTAAAAAAATAACTAAAATTTTATCTAGAAAGATTGATCTAGTAAATAAGGATCAAACTCATATCGTATTACAGCATAGATCCGAATGTCGCTTTTGATGTAAGGACCTTATGAATGGACGATCCAAAGAGACATATGCAAATGTCTTTTAAACTTTGAAACCATTTTTTGCCCTAAGGAGACTAAACCCACATAAACTTTTGTTAATAATAAATAAAGAAATGTAGAATTTGAGTAGTAAGTTAGTGGAGTGAGGGTAAGTGTGAGTTTTGTCCTCCATCCTTTGGTGGGGTGGAGTTGACATGGATCTTGACCCTCTTTGGTGAAACATTCCTTGGACTCATTATTTGGCCCGCACTCATCTCACAAACTTTGCTTATAAAATCCTACAATATTTTGAGGACTCCCTTTGAAAACTATTCCCTGCCTTGTCGTTTTCTGCCCTTATATTCCTCTCTCTTTTTGTTTTCTCTTTCTCTCACCCGATCTTTTGTCAGAAAACGCTTCTTCTAATTCTATTCTTTCATTCATTGCTTTGTCTACAGCTGTTTGATGCTTATAAAAATAAATAATATCCTTTTACTGATCAATTAAAGAAGACCCATGTTTGACACAACAATTTTTCTTATTCTTTTCTCTCTCATACATCTAGAATCGCCACTGCCTCCAGTTCCTTTATTTCTTTACAATACCAGTTCAATAATTGAGTCCAATTTGATATGTCTATAGATGGGATTCATACAATTTTTAACACTTCTTTCTTATATAATAAACAATAGATCAATTTGACTTTAGTAAGTTATTACTAGAAAGATTTTTACAGTCAATTGATTAGATTTTTTTTTTTACTTGTAATATTTAAAGTAACTAATATTTTTAGCCTAATGCATGTTTTATATTGTAAATTTCTAATATATGAATATTTTTCTAATTTATAGATTTTAATGTAATTAAAATTTACAATAAATAAATTATAATTGTTTACAATAAATAATTTCGATTGTGATATTAGGGTACTTTAATATTGATAATTTCTTCTAATCAATTTAGAGATAGAAAAAAACAAGAAGGGTAGATTAAAGAAAACAAATAAAGTATTCTAAAATATTGGTATTTGACTTTTAACTATGTAAGACTTGGGAAAAATAAATTCTATTTGTATAAGACTTTCTGGTCTTGAACTATCTAAGCATTCATATCTTATCATTAATGAATTAACATCGATCAAAATAACTATGATTAGAATGCCACCAAATGACATTGAGCCTAGATCGTTAGTTCATAAGGCAACAGTGCACAGCATGACCTCACATGTACATCATTATTTTAGAAAATAGTGTATATATTATAATAGAATACTTGGTCTTCCCACCAGGTATGAACACTGAATTTTGTGAAAACAAATAAAGGCAATGACCGTAGGACCATACAATTCTAAGTCATGATGAAACTATGAAGAAAAACACATGGACCTGCCTCTTACATTCTTTTAATTTCCTCACTTGTCATTATTGAAAAAGTGGGATCTAATCTCAAGCCTATTTAACACCACCTCTTCAATTGCTTTTAGTCCTATAGAATTAAAAAAAATAGGGTCTAGTTCATTTCTACCTCCTTTCCCCTCCTAAACAAATAATCCTCCTGCCCCTTTATGTTGTAAATTTTAAATAAATGCTCAACATAAATCATTGTCATTTTGACTTCTTTTAGATTTTACAATAAGGTTGTATTAAATATTATCCATAATTTTTGATACATTGCTTTGAGATTTATCATTAAAACCAATAAAATAATTGTTAGGATTCAGAAATATAGTATTTTATGTAACCACTGAATAATCCTATGATACAATATAAGCAATGATTATGTAAGCACTTCTGGCAACAAGTATACGGTTTTCTTGTCTAGGCCCACTAAGAGGTACAAAAATTGGGTGTGCCTAGTACTATCTGGGAACATTGGGCTAAAAGTAAGCCCAAAGTTAATTTCAAAATTGAATCTAGGCTCGAAAGTAAAGCAGGAATGCAACTCAAGTGCCAGGAATTACTTGTACACGAAATTCTAGGAAACAAAAATCTCTACCTCCTGTCTGTTATGGCCAAAATTTATTAAAATTATAAATTTTCATAATCCTGTTTTCATTGAATTATTGTTTAAAAAATAAACTTGAAAAAGATATCATAAGACACCATTGAGAAGAAAAAGAAGATTGTTCTATTATTGCAAGACCTGTAGGATATGTATAACAACGTACAAGGGATACATCTTCTAATGATAAGGAATGCAACAAATTTGTATAAGGATTACAGACTGTAACAACTCAGCAAAACAGACATTATAAAGGGATATATTATTGATATTTCTAGTAATTAGACCCTGCTTTAAGTGCAACATAACAACATCCCACAAGCTAAAGATAGAAAAATGTCAACTAACTCAGCTTGGAAACATTGATAACAAAAAATCTTGGAGAAAAAGATTTATGAATGTGTCAATTAGCTGATAGGATGAAGAAACACAAAGTAACTTCATCAGGCCTTGTTGATGTTGAAGCATTTCTCAAACAAGGTAGCAATCAATTTCTAAGTTTCCCCAAATAAGGTGGTAATCAACTTCGAAATGTTTAGTTGGCAAATGAATAACTGAATTGGCAAAAATATGCAAGGCACTCTCTGTCATAATACAAATAAATAGGAGGTTATGTTATATCTTAAAAAACAAACCTTTAGAATATAAACATATCAGAAGCTATAATTAGCTTTAGATATAAAAAATAAATAAAATCTAAATATTTTTAAAAAAGTAAAGAGAAAACTTTATAAAAATTAGAAAATTAATATTCAGGTTTTATTTTTATAAAAATTACTATCTCTCTCAGAAGCGGTTCTTTCTTTTTCTCTATCTTTTCTCTAAAACTCTCAATTCCTTCCTTATCATACTGATAATCGAATATCACTCTTAGATTCCTGACATGGAGTAGACCAATAATGTCCAATCAGATTCTTGAATAGAGTAAGTTTATTTTCTACTCATTTTCCTTAGAGTTAGTTTTAGGTCGATTCCTTTTTTAGTAAGGGTATTTTTCCTGTATTCTCTGAGGCATCAAAATGAGTCTCTGTTGGTCCATTATTCTAATAGTGTAGTATGATCATTGATTAGAATCTCTTGGTGTAGGTTTGGTTCCCGTGATTTAAGTTTTTGGAACTCCTTTGAGGGTCTCTATTTTATATAACTAAGGAAAGCTAGTATGAATGTTTTTAATAGATATTGTGATTATTTGTTTTATTACTATGAATTGGATGAATTTGAATTAAATTGATTGAATGTTTATGTATGGTATGATGTAGTATGAATGTTTGTGAATGATATGGAACGGTGATCAAGACATGGTATCTTTAGGAAAGGAGATACCTGTATTGAGATTGTTAGGATGTGCATTGTTTGAGGATTTGTCAAGAAGGAGGTATATTGACACTACTAGTACCTTAGAATTACATAGATGAAGGGTACTGGGTGGTGAACTGAACTATAGTTTAAAAGAGCTGGTCAGGACAAATATATGGATTTACACTATCAGATAACGTTATTTTCATTTGAGATTGTGTGGATTCATAGTTAGAATGGTCATCTGTACAGGTGCTAGCCTCTGAGTCTAACTCAATGCACGAGTCTTCGAGAAGTAGAGACTCAAGTGTCTTTGTATCTGAGTCAATATATATATGATATGAGTTATTGTAGAGATGTGATAATGACAATGTGATGTATAAGATGAATTATGAAAGTCTAATGTTTGTAGTTTGGTTGAGATAGGAATTTAATTTATGAATATACATTTCTTTAAACTCTCCAGCTTACCCTTATTTTTTGTGTGGTTTTTGTTTTAATTTTAAATATGCGATGATCGTATGTTATACGTGAGTAAAGAATTTGGTCGGTGGTTTTACTCCTCATTGAGCTGATGGAAAAGTTTTAGTTTATTTAATTTTATTTTATTTAATAATTGTGTGGAGATATTTTTGTTAAATCTCATGTAGTGAAGTATGTTGCGTTGTAGACCGTTTGACCTCTTCAATTAGGGTTTTGACTTCTTCAGTAAGGAGGCTTGGATGTTGACTTCAACTTAGGGTTTTAAGTTCCAAGTCAAACCCAAATAAGGCACAAATGCAGTCCACTTATGGTTCTATATTTTTTATAAGAGAAAAGTACTATTCTTATACAAAATTTCTATTCATATTTTAATACAAGGCAACTTCTATACATTTTACAAGGCCAAGAAGAAAGAAAAGGAAGCTTATAACATTTATTTTTATCATATTTTGGGCTTATTTTCATAATGAAATCAACTCTGAAGACTCCACTCCACTCCATTGGGAGTCTGGCTCCACCTTAGAAAAGTTTAGCCTTGGGATGACAGCTAGGGTTTTGAGGGTTCCCTTTTCTCTTCTTTATATATCCATCTTCCTCCATTGTTCATTCTACCAATCTTGTTGGGGTTTTATATAATCAATTAAATTCTCATGTAATCACTATTGGGTTTATATATATGTGTGTGTGTGTCTTTCCTTTCAACATTAGTATTTTCTTTCTGTGATCATTACCTATCGTGTTGATTCATGGCTTGATTATTGATTCTTAGGGTATTGGGAAATATCAGTTGTAATCTAGATCTAAATCAAAATACCAAATGAAAGCTTGTGTCTAGGAATAAAGCATGATTCGTTTGTTGTCTCAATACCCTTGTGACAATTGCAAGTTTTATTTATATAATTGATCAAGGATTGATGGTTAATAGATAAGCTTAAGCTCATCATTCACTTAAGGAATTACGATTTGGGTATTATTGTGGGTTAACATTGACATTTTTTTGAAAACAAGGTAAATGTTTTATGCATGAGAGTGAGATTTGATGAAATTTAATCTTAGAAATTACATTCCATACCCTTTCCATTCTTTCCCCACATTCCAAGTGCTAGTAAAAATACATAAATATATTTTAATTGTTTTTCATAAATATATTTTAAACCATACAAGAATTTTTGAATTTTTAGGGTAGACCTGAATTGGTGCCTGACAAAACATTTGTTGCAACTAACCCCAGCAGGTAAAAAAATAGAAAAAAACAAAAAACAAAACTTTAAGCCTAGGGTCCAACCCCATTTGAGGATGGGGTGAGCCTGTTGAGGATGCAAATACTGATGATGTAGAAGAAGAGGACCATATTCTATGATGATCAGGATTTGTTGGAGAATAAAACTTTGCATGATTTTATTTTATTTTGTCATTTAAATTTCAATTTTTTTAGTTTTTTTTTTCAATTTTGATTTTAATTTTTAGTTTTATTTTATTCTTTAATTTTCAGTTTTAAAATTTTAGTTTTTATTTTATTTTCATTTTTTTTATTTTGACAATAAATTGTGTAACTTGTCTAATGTGACATATATGAGACATTTGGTTGTATGACTTGGACTGAGTTTTGCATAAAACTAATGATAATTTCTCATTGATGAAAATTTATTGTGTTGCTCTCTAATAGCAACTATGAATTAAATGTGTTTTTCTGTTGAGTTTAACTTTGTGGTTGCTCTTGTGTTTTTGTAATTGAAAGGGCATTCATGTTATTTTATTTGTAATTAATAATTGTGACATATTGTATGACAACTTTTGATACCAACATTTTACCTCGGTAAGTTTTGGGCTTTAGAGTTTAAACTCATTGTGTGTTATCACTTTGACTCATAATTGGCTTTGTTTGAGTTTTTATGCTAATTATTCATTTACATGCTTACATGTGATCAATGCCATTTTTGTTTTTATTTCATTATAGTTTGAGCCGAATGCCAACCTTGTTTCTTCAAGAATAAAACCTTTATGCACCCCTTTGAGGTTTAAAAAAAATTCTTCATCATTGAACCTTTAATGCTTAATGTTCTAACATTGACTACCTCACTATGAATTGAGAGAGCAAGGAGATCATGGTCTTTAGTTGATGTAACTGCTCTCTTTGCTTGAAATGCTTTGATTATATAGAAAAACCAATTTTATTCTTAGCCTATTCATGCCACAACCCAATTAAAACCCTTTTGATGTTGCATGTTTTTGAAAAAATTTTGACTCTTGAAATGAAAAAACAAAGTTAAATTGTGTGGAATTAGTGGTAGAAGGGAGAAAATCACATCTTGAGGCACTAGTGTGCTTGAGTGAAACACTATTTCTAGTGAGAAATGGTGTCTTTAGTTATCTACAGGACCATTTTGCCATGATTGTTAGTTTATATTGAAAAGGCTACAAGTATTTCATTTGTTACATTTGCACTAAGAACACTATAGCTGAATTTTGACTAGGAAAGAAATTACTTTTTTAAGCTATATTGGAGAGGGCATACATGATTGACATATGAGATGATTGTGTGAACTTGCTTCAGAGTTGTTTCAATGTTAAGTGATTGTCTATTTGTGTCAAGTTACCTTGGCTTGAGGACAAACAAGATTCTAAGTTTGCAGGAGTCTGATAACATTTATTCTTATCATATTTTTGGGCTTATTTTCATAATGAAATCAACTCTTTCTAAGCTTGGAACCAACTAAATCCCATGTTTTTATCTCTTTTTATAAATAATTTGATTCTTGTTATAAATAATTGGTCCCTTAAGTTTTTTTTTTTTATCAAATTTTACTCTAAATCCCATTAATTTTGTTAAATAAAAGAGCAGGAAGCATTGTATAAGGAAGAGCATGATTCGATCCCATGAAGGATGAAATAAAAGATAAATTTCAACGCAGAAGGCTTGTGCCTGGTGCCACAGTAGCTGGGTCAGGCACTAGTTGGGTCGCGAGAAGTCATGGATTTAGATTTGTGTACAACACCACTTTAGTTGAACCGAGCACGGATGACGCTGAATTAACATTTTTTATATTTAAAGAGGTCTCTACATTATGGTTAGGCACTCTGAAGACTTCACTCCAATCCATCTGGAGTCAGGCTCCACCTAGGAGTCAGAAAAATGTAGCCTTGAGATGAAGGCTAGTGTTAGAGGGTTCCCTTTTCTCATCTTTGTATATCCATCTTCCTCCATTTTTCATTCTTCTCATCTTGTTAAGGTTTGATGTAATGAATTGAATTTATGTAATCAATATCAAGTTTATATAAATGTCTTTCCTTTCAATGTTAGTATTTTGTTTCTGAGCTCATTGTCTGTCGTGTCGATTAATGGCATAATCATTGATTCGTAGGATATTGGAAATTATCATTTGTCATCTGGATTTGAATAGAAATACCTTGGAATAGAGCATGCTTTGATTGTTTTCTTAAAAACCTTGTGGCAATTAGAAGTTTTGTTTATATAATTGATCAATGAATTGATGGTTAATAGATTCACCTAAGGAATTAGGATTTGAGTATTATTATGAGTTAACATTAACATTTGTTTCGAAATAAGGTAAATGTTTTTATACATGAGAGCGTGATTTGATGAAATTTAATCCTAGCAATTGTATTCCATATCCTCTTCATTCTTTTTCCACTTTTCAAGTACTCGTGAAAATACAAATATTTGGAATGATATGTAATCTAAATTTGTGATGAATTGCAATTATTGTCATATTGCGCAAGTCCCTTGAGAGAATGATATATTTATTACTTGCCATCATAGCATAAAATGCTTATAGAAGTCTAATAATTTTCTCTCCATAAATGAGGACTCTTCTTAGGTCCTTCTTCCTCCTCTAATCTCCTAGTCATGGAACCAATGTGTGGTCTTCAAAATGGTTCTCCATCCGGCCCTATCTCTTGAAAAGGATTTGTCCTCAAATCCATTTTGTCTTTATAGTCAGCAACTCCTACAAAAGGAGTTACATCACAAACGTTAAAAATGTGGCTGACTCCATATGTAGCAGGGAGATCTAGCCTATATACATTATCATTAATCTTATACAGTACTTGGAATGGACCATCTTCTCTTAGTCTGAGTATAGAATTCCTCTTTGAAGAAAATCTTTCTTTTCTCAAGTGTAGCCATACCAGTCCCTTTTCTCAAAAGTTATTTTCTTTCTCCCTTTATTGTTGTATTCAACATACTTTAAGTTTGTTTTCCGATTTGGTCTTTGACCTTATCATGAAAATTCTTGACAGACTCCACTCTAGACACCCTTTTATGAATTAGAGAAGTTGCATCTAGAAATGATAGTAAGTCAAGAGGTGTGAGAGGGTTAAAACCATACACAATCTGAAAAGGAGAAAGATTAGTAGTCTTGTGGACTACTTGGTTATAAGAAAATTTTGTATGTGGAAGATACTCATCCAAAGATTGATATGAACCTTTAGAGGTTGGGAGGATCTCGATCAACTCGAAAGGTGTTTGCACATCCAAAGCCCATGGAAGTCATGGTATCATTAGCGAAAACAATGAAGAATATGAAACCCATTCGAAAATGTAGAAGAATGAATAGAAAAAAAAGAGTAAGGAATTGAAAGTAGAAAGATGAATTAAAGGGGGAAGAACATGCCTCCTTGAATGGAGAAATCTAAGGATAAGTTGATAGAGTCCTTCTTCTTCTTTAAGATGGAAGATGAGATAGGTTGTAGAAGCTATGGAGTTAGGAGAATATGTTTTGGTGTTTGAAGTGGAAAAGGAAAAAGTCTAGTGAGAGGTTAGACTAACTCAACTAGGAAGGAGTCTAGGTTGAATCTTAGAAAGAAGACTAACCTATGGAGAACTCATGAACAAGTAAAGGTTAAATTTAGGTAGCATTTCATTACACCAAGCACTCCTTTTTATAGCCAACTTGGACATCCACTTGGAAGGCTTAAGGTGGAAAATTTTGAATTCAGAAACCCTAGTAAATTGGCGTATGAAAGGAGAGTGTGACACTTGTCCACTCACTTTTTACATGCCTATTCATGACCAAAATGTGACCTTCACATGGCAAATGCGCCTTTTTGCCTAGGTTGGACAATCTAGGGTTTTTTTGGGCTTGAAGAAGCACAATTGAAACCCTAGATAGGCTTCTCTAACCCTAGTCTGCTCAAAGGCCAAATACAAACCCAAAATCTTATTCTAATTGGTTGAACTACAAAGCCCATATATTCTACACTACTTGGCCGAATTCATGGCCTATAAAATCATATTCGACTATGTACAAATATACAAACTAAATCTTGACCCATAATGATAACAGCTTAGGCCTGTTGCTAGCTTATTTTTGCTAATGATGGCAAGTGCAGCAGTTGCAAACGTAGCAAGTAATAAATATCGTTTTGTCCCAAAGGATCTGTTCAATATACTACAATAATTACAACTATAATAAAATTACATTTAAGAAAAAATCCATAATTTTGGTTGATATGAAGAAAAAAGATAAAATTTAATATTTTTATTAACAATTGAGTTGTAGAAAAGGATTAACTATGAATAATAAGAGTTGTTAGGGTTAGACTTCCCCAATCCTCACTCTCATGGATAAAAATATTTACTTCTTTCCATAAAATAATCAATGTCAACCCACAATTTTACCCAAACCCTAATTCCATACATGAATGAGGTTAAGCTTATCTATTAATCGTTAATTCCTTGATCAATTATATAAATAAAACTTGCAATTGTCACAAGGGTCTTAAGACAACAAACGAATCCTGATCTATTTTTAAACACAAGATTTCATTTGGTATTTTAATTATATTTCTAATTATAAAAGATATTTTTCAATTCCTAAAGAATCAAAGATCAAGTCACAAATAAACATGACAAGCAATAACCTTAGAATTAAAATACTGATATATTGAAAGAAAAGACATGGATATGAAAACTAGAAACGATTACATGAGAGTTTAGAACAATAAATTTTAACCCCAACAACAGTGGATTTAGTTCCTTATATTCGTGAAAAAGATAAACATTACAAAAGAACAATGGAAATAAAATATTACTCCTAGAGAACCCTAAAGTTGCTTCCAATTGCCAATTTCGCTCCTTAACGACTCAAGATGTCTAACCCTAATGAAGAACAAATATTAAATAACATTTGAAATTTGACGTTCGCGTTTGGCTGGAATTTTCTATTTTTCCACACATCCAGGCCCAAATGATGCCGAGCTCAGGTCACTTGTGTTGTGCACATTTTCGCTGAATTGCTCTCTTGAGTTGTTTTGTGTCAAATTACTTTTTAATCACTAATCTCAGAGCTTCTATCCTTCTTCTCTTAATTCAATGATTTCTTGTTTGTTTTTAAGCAAACTAATAGGAATTAGAAATCAAATTCATTTTATGACTATCATAACCATTTATTAACAAAAACTACTAAAATTGAGAATTAAACATATTTTAAGCTTAGAGAAGTTGATTTTGTTATAAAAAATAGCTCAAAAATGTCATATCAATCAACTCTATCACCTGTTGAGGTTAGTTGAGTCCCAATCTTCATGAATTCTCTTGGCCATGACTTTAGTTGTTGGTCCTTTGATAAAGGCCTTCCATCATCCCCTCCTTCTTGGAAAGGATTTTTCTTCAAATATGGACTATTTGTCTCATCATCAGTACCACCTACAAAAAGAATAAGATCAATTACATTAAAGGTGGTATGTACTTAGGCAGATCTAGTCCTTATACATTATCATTAACTCTCTTGAGGACTCGAAAGGGACCATCACCTCGAGGGTTGAGTTTAGACTTCCTCTTTTTCAGAAATTTGTCTTTTTCACATATGAAATTAAACTCAATCCCTTCTTAAAAAATTGTCTCTCTTTTCCCTTTATTGTTTTATTTTGTGTATATCTCAATTTCTAATTGTATTTGATTCCTAACCCTCTCATGAAGTCTCTTAACAAATTCAACCGTGGATATCCCTTCCTTATGTATAAATTCATGTGGATTCGGTAAGGGTATTAAGTCTAATAGAGTAAGAGAATTGAAACCATATAAAACTTCAAATGGAGATATTCTAGTAGTCTTGTGGACTACTCTGTTATATGCAAACTCAATATGGAAAAGATACTCATCCTAAGATTTATAATTTCCTCTTAAGACTGTCCTTAGCATAGTGGATAGAGACCTATTGACTACCACAGTTTGTCCATCCGTTTGAGGATGACAAGAGGTTGAAAAATTAAGTTTAGTTCTTAGCCTTTCCCATAGTGTTCTCCAAAAATGGCTAATGAACTTTGGGTTTTGATCTGACACTACGGTTCTAGGTATGCCATGAAGTTTGACCACCTTTCTCATGAAGAGTTTTGCAATATTGCTTGCATCATCCACTTTGTGGCAGTGTATATAATGTGCCATTTTGCTAAATATGCCAACTACCACAAAGATGGAATCAAAGTCCCTCAGGGTTCTTGGAAGATTAAGGATAAAGTCCATATTGATATCTTTCCAGGGAGCACAAGTAATGGGTAAAGAAGTATAGAGTTTATGAGGCATTGTGTCAAACTTAGATTGTAAACAAGAAATACATCTATGACAGTGCCTCTGAACATCTTTTCTCATATGGGGCCAAAATAAATTTTCTTTACATAAACTTAGAGTTTTATCAACTCTGAATGGTACATGAGACCTCCTTCATGTGTCTTCTTAACAAGGAGTTTTCCAGGTGATCCTTGAGGTATACAAATTTTCCTTATTTAAACAAATACCCCCTTAGATACATGGAACTTTGTTGTGCTTTATGGTGGTAACTAGAAAATTTGAAGGAGAAATCAGAGTCTTAAGCTTACAATACATATCTGTGATCAAACCTAAGAATTTGAGCCCTAAGTTTTGAAAACAAGGTGTGTCTTCTAGATAAGGCATTAACAACAATAGTGGACTTGCCATTCTTGTATTTAATCACATATGGAAATTGATATAAAAACTCCATCCATTTTGCATGTCTTTTGTTCAACTTGTGTTAACTCTTCAAATATTTTAGCAATCGGTGGTCATTATGAATGACAAACTCCTTGGAAACAAGATAATGCTCTCAAGTCTAAAGGGCCCTTACAAAAGCATAAAACTCTTTCTCATAGGTGGGATAGTTGAGGGAGGCACCATGTAATTTTTCACTGAAGTAAGCAAATCGGTGTCCTCCTTGCAACAAAATTGCACCTATGCCTACTCCTGATGCATCATAGCTTAAAAGTTTTTGTAAAAGTCATGCATAACTAGAACTGATACATTAATGAGTTGAGCTTTAAGCTTCTAAAAAAGTTTGCTCATGTTTTTTCCTTTAAGACAATAATGATGTCTTTCTTCACCAACTCATTGAGTGGTGAAGCCAAATTAGTTAGGCATAAAACATTTGTAAAAATTTGCCAATCCATGAAAACTCTTCACTTTTCCAACATTCAGTGGAGTTGGCCATTCTTGGATACCAACTTTTGTTCTTAGATTAGTGAAGATAATGATAACATGTAATGTATACACTAGTAGAAAAATGAGATTCTACATCGGTTCTGCAAGGCTTTTTACATCTGTTCTGTAACCGATGTTGATGCGGATGATGTGAAAAGTCCATGACTTTTTACAACCTATTACATCGGTTATGAATACAACTGATGTAAAAGAGCATTAAAAAGGGCAAAAAGAGAGATATTACATCGATTACTACTCACAACTAATGTAATATCTCTATTTTAAAAAAAAAATGTGGGTTGATAAATCTCTAATGCATACATGGAAACACCACAGAAATTTGTAGAATTTTTTAGCAGGTATAGATATGTGAAATAGAAGCTTAAAATGTAAAAAATAAAAATAAAAAATAGCTCAAACATACTAATAAAGAAAAAAGTAATAGTAAATGATGGAATTTTGTAAAATATTTGGATGCAGAATTCCCAATGGGTTTGACTTAGAGGAATGCTCTTAGTTTGAGTAGCAGTTTTGCATGATATATCTTCTCCTTTATGCGCTTCTTCTTGTGGATGGAAGGCTTTAAATAGGTTTTGAGAGAAGGTGGCCACTAAGAGGCAATGTATAGTTGTTAAGCATCTTCAACTTCTATACTTATCCACTTTGCGTCTGATGAGCTTCAATATGATTATTGCATTTAATGTAGCCTTGATATTTACTCCTTTCTCTTCACAACATCCTTGATAACTGAAAACACTTATCTCCCTAGGTGGCATACCCTTTTGCATCATTTCATGATTATCATGCATATTGTACAAGGAAGATAATTTGTTCAAAGTTGAAATGCTCTTTGTGTTAGGAAGTTGATGAACAAAATAGTTTTAGCTCATGTCTCGAAATATCTTTAATATTCGTTTTATATTTCTCTTTGAGCAGATCTTTATATTTCCTGCAAACATAAAGTAAGCATATAGATTTTTTTTTTATGACAATGTTTGCTTAGTTTATGTTTATCATTTAATGTTTAGTATGTGTTTCATTTGTTCTTATTAAAACTTTGAGAAAATATTGTACTATGTTGTATTGTATGTTTGAAGAAATACTTACGTCTTACATGATCTGTTGTATTTATATAATTTTTGTCTTGTAGATGAAGTATGATCATGTTTTATATTTATCTATTTTGAAGCATTTAATTAAAACCTTGGGGTGTTGTAGTTTTGCCTTAACATTTTAGAACTCAATCACTTCTAACTGAACAATAGAGTATTCTTTAGAACACAACCACTCTTAGCTAAGCTAAATAAATGAGTATTAATTAAAATGCAACCATTATTGGCTAACATACTTGGTTACAAAAAAGTGTGATCAAATTATCATAGGGTTGCTCACTAAAAGAGGTACAATGTCCTAAGACAAATACAATATAAGGTTCACTCTTCAAGATTACTAAAGAACACAACAAATTCCTATCAATGAGCTAGGTTTATAAGTTTTGCTTAAGTGTTTGTGGAATTAATCGCAGGCTAAAGGATTTTTGTGCAAAATCTTCCTTTTGCAAAAGTTACTTCCATATGTAGATAGAGCATAGGAGTTGGTCATTTTAAATCCTTTTCTAGTCATTGTGAAACTTAGAAATGTTTTATATTTTTCATAACGTGTCTGTCCTCGTAGACATTTACGACTTTATTAAATGTTTTTCATGTAACATTTAATGTAATCATCTATTTGAAGAAATATCCTGATACCCAACATAACTTGTGAGGCATTAGTTAGACATCTTTTAATTCTTCTTGAAGAAAAGTCAGAATTATATGAAATTGATGGTTATCCAAAGAAGATAGAATATCCTTTATGAAAGATTGTTAGTGTAAAATAACTTTAACACACTCATCAAGATATTTTCTGATATTAACAATTATTTCTCATAATTTTATATTTATTAATTATTGACTGTATATTAAACGAAATTAAATATTTTTTTTGCCATCTATGTTATAAACGTTATGTAAACAAAAATATATTAGGGGTTATTTTACTTGGTTAAGCAATGCTAGTTATTGTCAATTTTGTAAAACATGTTCAATTCTAATAGACAAAAAAAATATGCAAAAATTGTTCATTTTAAAATAAAAAAGTAAAAAACTTATTTATAAAAATGTTTATCTAGACATACCTTTATAGAATAATAACTTCACAATTTCTTAGTGCATCTTTCCCTTCTAATAAAATAAAAAAGTTACATTTTTTAGAAAACGTAAAAATATATTAAAAAGTTTTTAAATTAGATAGTTAAAAAAATATATTTTAAAATTGATTTTTAACTATTGTGATTACATGTTCTAGAATAGTTTATAACGAAATTTCAGTTATGGAATTCTACACAACACTGAACACAGCACTAGCAATGAACGATCCGAATTCCACAATTCCTTTAGAATTTTGAAACTTTATTTCAAGCAATATTTTTCAAGAATTATAGGAATCGTCATTTTCATCCTGAAAGACAAAAGAGGCATTCTTCCACCTCCATAGACCTCTATATCACAGCAAATTGACTATTATATCTTTAATAAAAAAAATCAAATAAATTATATATTTTTTAAATTCTTTTATTTCAAATTATATAATTCGAAATATAAAAATTATATCAATTTCAAATACAATTTTTCTTTTTTATTTTGGATTGTATGATGTAAAATATAATGTTTTTTATTTCAGTTCGTACAATCTAAAATAATAGTTTATAACAGACTGATGCTAGTGATCATTATTGGGGAGCAGTTCTCATTGAAGAAGAAGGAAACAAGAAGTACTATTGCGGACATGCTAGTGGACAGTTCAAAGATGCTGAGAAGCATTATCATACCACT
>Ga0123340_1001995_pt1 | contig 17925 bp, 10 predicted proteins | sample SirMexnodulemix_FD_89961 | JGI IMG/M metagenome (GOLD analysis project Ga0123340, IMG submission 89961) | Root nodule microbial communities of legume samples collected from Mexico - Siratro Mexico nodule mix | ecosystem: Host-associated > Plants > Roots > Nodule | place: Mexico: Nepantla... | reverse complement strand
TAAAAAAAAATTTCAAAAAAAATTTTAAAAAAAAAAAAGAAAAAATTTAAAAAAATAAATTTTAAAAAAAATAAAAGGCAAAATTTGGAAAAAAAATTAAAAAAAAAAAAAAAAAACGACGAATGTGCTTTAAAAAAGTTAAATTAAACTTTAGTTAAAAATCTCATTTTAGTATGTTATATTTTCTTCAAAAACTTAGCATTTTATATGAAAATATAAAATACAGATCTTTGTAATAATTCAGAATTTTTTATGTTTAATTTATTCTTGCACGTCAAAATAAATAAAATGAACACGTTCTTGCGAAGTAGGATCTTGATGGAAGTGAGAAATTAAAGTGAAACGCAGCACAATATGAATGTGTGAACTTCACTTTGGACAAGGATAAGAGAAAAAATGTGGTGGTTGGGAAGAAAAGGACCTTCTGGATTCTCAGCTTCTTCTACTGCTGAGGAAGTTACTCAGGGCATTGATGCCACTCACCTCACTGCCATTGTTACAGGTTAATCATGAATAATGGAAATGGGTGTCCTTTATTTGTTCTGTTCTTCCTTAATTTACTCGTCATTGGACTGTTGTTCTTATGAGATGGAAATTTTCCCTTTTAAAAATGGAAACTTTATTTAAATGGGTATGTTGTTTTCAACCACTATGCTTCCATATTTCAACCTTTTAGGTGGGGATTTTTGTTTTGTTGGAATGAGAACAGAGTGGACGAAGATGATGAAATGCTATGGGTTTATTTTCTTGATGGTAATTGAACAAAAAAAGTCACACTTTTTGTCTTGATGATTATGCATGAGACATGTTTGCATGGTTTTGGTTGTGTTCAATGAGTGTTGCAGAATTATGCTACTATGTTTTGTCAACAACGTTGTAAATTGCGGTTGCAGTGGTGGTTTTTCCAGAATCATTGAGCGGTTTTGTCAGAATCCTTGATATTGTGAAAAATTGTGAATGAAATGCGGTGAATGCTATCATAATTGTAGTTGTGACCAAACCCCAGAAACCTTGATGTTGCGGCTACAATTTGGTTGCGGATAAGGAGGAAAAAGTTATTGCATGTTTATCTATTGCTATTGTTGTTGCTTTTGCCTATATATATATATATTTAGTTTGAATGGCTATGTCAAGTATGTTGTTGTAGATTTGGGAAATACATGTTGGTGGAATTAATTCATCATCATGGTGCTCAATTTATGGTAGTTTTGTGTTTTTTGATGCAAGTGACTTGTTATCATTGTTTGATACATGTTATTGCAGGGGCAAGTAGTGGTATTGGTGCTGAAACTGCACGTGTGCTTGCATTACGCGGTGTCCATGTTGTTATGGGGATCAGAAACATGGCAGCTGGTGGGGAGATCAAGGAAACGATACTAAGAGATAACCCAACTGCAAAAATTGACATGATGGAGCTGGACCTTAGCTCACTGGAATCAGTTAGGAAATTTGCAGCACAGTTCAAATCTTGTGGTCTTCCTCTAAATATACTTGTGTATGTTACTACTGTCATATGTACTTTTTGAATGGAAGTTTTGGTGTTCTCTGTGACTTTAAACATTCATCAAAATGCTGTTTGCTTGAAGAATGCTAGATGGTAAATTTCAACATAAGCTGTTGTATACACTGAAAATTATATTTCTGTTCAAAGTAATAATGCAGGAATCATGGCAACACCATTCAAGCTTTCCAGAGACAATATAGAATTGCAATTTGCAACAAACCATATAGGTTAGAATCTCATCTTAAACTGTCCAAAGGCAATACACACACATAAATATGGAATTTGATAGATTGTTATACTCATGGGTTTAAAACAATAATTGTTTCAAATTGTCATGTAAAAAGATACTGAGTGTACGTCCATATCTCTATTTCATAATTTAAAATTTATCAATTTGTAAATTCTATAAATTTCAATTCTGTTTATACCTGAAATTATTTATTTATAGTATAGTATTGAGTTGTTTACTTACCTTGTCCCTTTTCTAGGGGAATTTGAGATATAAGGGTTCCTCCGTGCAGGTCATTTTCTTTTGACAAACTTATTGCTTGAAACAATGAAACGGACTGCTATTGAACAAAGGGAGGAGGGAAGGATCGTAAATGTCTCATCAAGACGTCATAAATTATCATATCCTGAAGGGATTAGATTTGATAAAATTAATGATGAATCAGGGTAACAATATGTTTAATGCCATAAAGTTTAGTACTGCTGTTGACAGTTTTTAGCTTTATGTGTTCAAGCTCACCCCCTTTTCATTGGTAACTACTAATTGTATCTGAAACTAATGATATGTTGGAATGGAGGGGTTTGGAGGGAAAAGGAGGGGTTAATTTTTCATCTATAAATTTGAGAAAACTATTTTTTATGAAAATAAGTAAAGGCTAATATAACGTTGCGTAGTAATATCTAATTTTATTTTTTCTATTTTAAAAATGTTCAAATAATAAAATATTAAGTTAAATTGAATTGAAAAGCTAGTCATTCATTTGCTTTCCCTCCAAACCACCCTCCATCCAAGCATATATTAAGTGATCCATATTTTTCATTTTCTTATCAATGTACAGGTATAATAGTTTTTCTGCATATGGGCAGTCAAAGCTTGCCAATGTTTTGCATGCCAATGAGCTTGCCAGACGGCTTAAGGTGACCAACTTAGTTGAGGTTATTAATTATGTGTTATATCTGCTTGTAGTCTGTTTCTGTATGCATTATTCTGTTTATTTACCCATCAAAATAAAGAAAACATGAGAGGAGGTGGCAGGAGAGTGAGGGGACTAGGTTATCAAGAAAATGGTTGTGGAAGGAAATGGTCTACGGAAACCAACAGTTTGTAATAAGCAATTTGCATATGTAAGAACAGTTTAGGAGTTCTTAAACTGGAGTTGGGGATTGTAAGATATTTTCCTGAGGGTGTTTATTGATAAACAAGTCACCTTTTCTCTTATTTTGTATCACTCTGATATTAATGACCAGAGGTGAATGCCACTTTCTATGAGGAAGGTGTCAATCTCTTTCAACTGTGTGCTAGGATTGTGGTGATTTTGAGGGTAATCAGGATACTACGATGAGAAGATTGAGTTCAGCTTGAAAAAGTTATTAATAATAAATAAATGTATTTTACCTACTTATTTTCACTAGTTTTTCCTTCATTTCTTTCATTTTTCACTCTCTCACTTTCTATCATCCAATTCAAACAAAGCATGAGTGAGTTTCTTACTTTTGTACATCAGTTAGGTTGTAAATAATATTCCTACTTTCCGACCTGGTAGCCATGGATTTAATCACAGAAGTAGCCTCTATGCTCATAGGAGCAAGTTTGCATGCATTCAACACTCCCCAAACCTCAAAATGGAGGGAGGATGCAGCCTTGGTGGCTTGAATTTTTTTTCTTTATATACGTTTCTGATTTTGATTTGACATGTTAAATGAGCTCATGTGATATAACATAAGTCTCAATTTGGCTTTACCTGTAGTTTATGCATGATCTAACTGCTAGTCTGGCCGGTGAATTGTTTGTTGTTTCACGCACTAAATAATCTAGCCAGAAGAATATATATGAATGCACCTTTGTCACAAACTCAAACTCAAATACATATGGATGATTTTGTGGGGAATCTGATACGGTGTACATGGTAAATTAGAAGTTTGGGGGACCTTATGTCAAGTCCCTGCATAAGAATTAGCTATATACATAGATGAAGATGTCCTAGGCTAAATAAGGTGCTGCATGATAGTTTACTCAGATTTCAAATAATTCATGTATTTCCATGAGCATATTTGTTTACATTAGTATTGAATCATATTCATCTACTGCTAGCATTTAGCTCATCTATGAGGTTTTTCCAAAACACAAGTTGCACCTGTTTCTGTTATTTTGAAAAAACATTTTCCTATTTTTGAAAATATCATCATTGTCAAAATTTTAAATCAACATACAACAGAGCAGTCACCATGCTACTTGGTGTTTACTTGCAGCAGGAAGAGGGCACAAAGATAACTGCAAACTCAGTTAGCCCAGGACCAATTGCCACCAATCTATTTCGTTATCACAGTTTAATAGATGGTAACTCCTTTTTACTTTGGTGTTTTGTTTGTACGTGAAAAACTACATCTGACATTATCAAGATTATAAAAACATTTCTATTGAGGTTTCCATCATTACCCTTTGTCAAACATCCATTAATTCAGTTCTTAGGTGACAAACTGTGTGCAGATATGTCAGCTTATGAACCTAGCATGACAATATGGAACAAATAAAGAGAAGAAATCTTTATTATTATACCCTCTTCTTGAAACCGCAGGTTCCTAAAGAAGATCAAAGTGAATTACAAATATTGTTCCTAGAATTTGAGAGTGGTCTGTCCCACCCAAAACTAACTCTAGCCATGGCCTTCAATTGCATTTTTATTTCTATATATTTGAGAGAAACTAAAAATTATCTGACAGACCTAACTAATGGAGGCTGGCTCACTTGACACTTTAGGCCAGTTCTTACTTATTTCTTCTAGGTTTAATTACTCTTTTGTTATATTCCTGGGTCAACTTTTTGTTTTAGTTTCTATACCTAACATCTCTGTATTTTACTCCCTATATCAACAACTTTTTATAGTGTTTATGCCAGCATTTTGTGGCAGTCTTACACCACCAGAAAACTGATAACAATGACTTAATATTAAAGAAAAAGTGTATATAGGGATTAAAACGAAAAATTGACACAGGTATAGTATAGGGATCAAAAGATCAATTAAACCTTTTGAGTGTAAAACTCCTTTACTGTATATTATTTAGTGTTATTAACTATAGTAGAAGAGTAAACTCTAGTTAGTGTAACTGTTTTTTGTTACAGTCATAACTAACCTGTAACTGAGCTCAGTAGCATGTATAGATCTTTATAAACAGAATCGCTGCACTGTACATTCTTTTCAATTTCATAAAATACAAGATTTATTTTTCTCAACACCTTTATTCTTCATATACATTTCCTAGTTGGGTCTGATACTGACAACTGTGTAGATTTGGAGATGACCAATCCAACTAATTTTAACTCTCAAAAACATGGTCATGTGGTTATTATTTGATGTTAGGACATAGGGGGAGGGGGTGGGAACAGGTTGGTTTAGCCCCCATGACACTATTCACTACTTTATATTTCTTTATCATGCCTTAATCTTAAATATATCACATATGATGGTGTTGCCTGCTTTTTTTCTTTGGATCTGAAGATATGCATGCTTGTAGTTGTTTAGCCTGTTATATTGACAGCTTGCTCCTATTTTATGCAGTGTTTGTTGGCCTACTTGGTAAATATGTGATGAAAAATATTCAGCAGGTAAACTGATTACGTATTTGAAACACAACAACAATAAAGCCTTATCTAACTAGGTGGGGTGAACTATTATTACTTACATGAAATAATTAAAAAAGGTGGAGGAAATTTAAATGTATTATATTTTACATTCAAAGAAAAAGAGAGACAAGCTCTATTCTGTTGTCACTAGGAAAAATCTTTGTTGAGACTGGTTTGTCCAGTTCTCCCGTATTAGATTACAATTTCATCAAGCACAATTTTCTGGTAAACAAGTACAAGGAAAGTTAGCTAGACCTTGTAAACTACTTATGAAAATGGTTACAACTCCTAAAAGCTTCTTTTAATTGGTTTAATTAATTATTTGGTTCCACTTGAACCATGTAAGAAAACAATGAATTATTTTATTGATAACAACCATAGCAATTACATTTTTATCATCTATATTTGTAATAATCAAACTCTTCAAATTAAGGAAATAAAAATAGGTCAAAATGAATAAGAAGATTCTAAAGATATATTCTCCTAATCACTATGGAGATATTGGAGATTTATTTATCCTAATAATCCACTATTTATAACACTTCCCTTCAAGTTGGTAAATGATTATTGATCATTCCCAACATACCTACAAAATCCTGGAATTTGCCTTGGGGAAGCCTCTTAGTGAAAATGTCCACTATTTGAAGTCTTGTTAGGACATGGATTATAACTACGAGACCTTTGCCAATATTATGTTTGATGAAGTTTCTGTCAAATTTCATTATGTTTAAGCCTATAACATTTTGATGAACTGTCTGTTAATTTCAATATGTTTGAACCTATCACGTTTTACTGGCTAATAGACAATGCTCATAATTTACTTGTTATCATAGTAAATTGCATAAGGACGTTATCCTTTATTTTAAAGTTATCTAGTATGATTTTCATTCAAAGTCTTTCATGCACACTTTAAGCAAAGACCTCAAATTTAACTTTTGTACTACATGAAATACTTTATCTTGTTTTTTTTTTTTTTTTTTTTTTTTTTTCCCTTAAAATTTTTTTCAAAAACTTTTTTTTTTTTTTTTTTTTTTTTTTTAATTTTTTTTATTTTTTTTTTTTTTTTATATTAAATATTTTTTTTTTTTTTTTTTTTTTTTTTTTTCTAGGCCACTAAACTTTTTCCAAGAAACCTACATCCTATGTTGAGTTTCTTTCTAACGCATTCATCTCCTCTCATGACTTAAGTCCATTGTTCACTTTTCATGGCTTCTTAGGCTCAGACAGGAATTTTTGTGACAACCAATAAAGTTCCAATGTTTAGTAGAATGATTGTTAGACCAAACATATTGAGAAATAAGATATTTTACACAATCTTTTTTTTCATTTCTCAATATAATGGGTAAATTCTCAATAAGACTTAATTCCTCACGTTTTTTCAGGGATCCTCACCTCTCAGTCGGACAACTCTAGAGTCAAAGTGAGTTTCTACCCACCCAATAGTCTCAACCTCCGTTACGTTTCTATCCACACACAATAATCTAGCCGAATCCCAACCATGACCTAATCCCAACTCAATCTACCCCCATTAGCCCTCTCAAGTTGTCCCACCTCACACTATTGGCCTTCTACTATCAACTTGAGAACAAAAGGTTCTTGTCTTGGAGGTAGTAGTCTTAGTTAGTATACATGTTAGCCCTATACCATGAGTTGTTAGAAATCTTTTCTATTCTCCAAAATGGAGAGTTGTGTTTGACTGGTTTGTAGGAATAATGTATTCAGGTCTTTATGTGACCTGTTGTGGAAATGAAAAAAGGCAAAATGTTTGTTTTTCATATAGTTTTCTTAGAGTAGTATGGTTTTTCTTCTTGCTAGCACGTATCACCTAATATACCTTTTTTCCTTGGAATATAGGGAGCAGCAACTACATGTTACGTTGCATTGCATCCACAATTGAAAGGGTTGACTGGCCGTTACTTTGCTGATAGTAACTTAGCTGAAGCAAGTTCACAAGCAGTTGATCCAGAGCTGGCAAGGAAACTGTGGGAACACAGCTCAAATTTGGTCAAATCTTGATATTATGTTACCTAACCAATAGGGGCTAATATATAGTGATAATTGTCAGACATAAGAATGATCCATTAAAAATCACTCCTAGAGTTTTCCCTTGTACAGTATTCATTACCTAGGAATATACATTGGAATAAACTTCTTCAAAAACATAATAAAAGAGAAAATTAAAAATTAGAAGTTCAAAAAAAGTTTATCCAATTTTATTCTTAATTTACCTACACAAATTGAGATACTTGTAATCTGATCTTGTCTAAACTGCAGTTTTTTAGATGATATATATTTGATTGTGGTTTTTGTTACAGTTTTTACTGTTTTTTATTGTTATTTTCTCTGTAAGACAAATATCTTACAACTAGGAAGTGAATAATCCCACAACATGACAGTCAAAAGAGAGAAAGAAGCACCAAATGATAACTACGTTTAATTAGGCAATTAACTTTTGATTAACTTTTTTTTTTATGGATGGAAACTAAACATGTTAGATTCAATAACTCAGATCATAATTTGTCATAGCTAGACTTAATGTGACATGTCTGATTATGCTCCAATTTCAATTAACTAATGGTTTGTGTCACGCTCAAGATCAATTACCTGGCGGAATCACATGGCTTAAAAGTAACGCAACTTTCTTTGCCGTGTGCACATTTGAGGACTAATCATGTAATTGCTGAACATATTCTTTTGCACTAATAAGACTCCCATCATCCCTTACATATATTGGAATCTATTTCTTTTTTCAAATTACAAGTATCTCTACAAGCACAATTTTATTAAATTTTACAGCATCAAATTAATAGGGTGGTTCATTGTTGGAGGTTGCAAGTCGTTTGAAAGGAAAGCTCTATTCTTTTCTTTTTTGCATGGTTTGATAAGGGATCAATCAGTAAATCAGTAAAAATGATACTGTTAGTCCATTAAATTCATCACTTCAACATGTGGGATACATTACCCAAGTTTTTTAAGAGCTCAGCTTCCTGAACCCCTTTAAAATTCTTTCACATTTCATTAAATTTTGAAATTAGTTTTTTTGAAGTTTTACATTCCAAAATGAGTGGAAGATGGATAAAGAATTTTGAGATATAGGAAGAAACATTCCAATTTTAACTTTTATTTTAAATATATTCTTCATATTGAACAAATATATATTTTTTATCTCTAACCAAAACTAAACACATAAATTTTATTAATTGAAGAATTAAAGAAATTAAAATTCCCTTTTCACCATTAGCTTAGTGGCTTAAACAGCAGAGGAATTCTGGAGGTCAGCCTGTAAAAGCAAACTGCCTCAAAAGTTGCCAAAGGCCTGAGTGAGTGTTTTGAAGGACAAGTCTTGCATGAGTATGTGTACCTACCTCAGTATAGATACAATCAATCAAACTCCAAGAAAATATTAAAATAATTTCGATATAAATTATAACATTTTAAGTTAAATCACTAAGTTCCTCAACCATTAGAAATGTTTTAAATAAGCTTAGATTAAAATTTGTTTCCATTACAACCTTGAACATATAATTGCTTTTTATTGAATCCATGTGATCTTTAAAATCTTAACATTATCATTGTTTGGTTTAAAAAAGCCAAAAACTAACCCAGTGAACTTACTCTTTTAATTTAGGAATCCAATTAAAAAAAATAGTTTTAAGAACTTAATTGAAAGTTCTCAAATTGCTCAAAGACTTCCTTTTTCAATTCTGCAATCCAATTAAAAGTTATAAGAATTTATTTGAAAATTTTCAAAGACCTACTGGGTAACGCAAACATGATTTTAATAGAAGAATCACTACAGGGAAAATAAGACTAAAATGAATTAACCACATCAGACAAGTGCAGCATAAACCAGTTGAGAGAATCTTAAATCAGATATCTTCAATTTTTACTTCAAAAAATAATGTACAAAATAATCCAGCAGAAGGATTTAATGACAGTAATACATTTGAGCATGCAATCAAGAGATATATGGGATTCACAAAGCCTTGGCTTCCCATCAATAAATGCAGAATCACAATACAGTCTCCCATATTCTGTACAGCAATATCACCTCCCAAAAAATAGTCTAGAAGCTAAATGTTGCACCAATTTCACTATTTTTGCATCTATATGATGTTCCAAAAGATACAGCTGTCATTGCATGAATTCTTTAACTGAAGGAACTGCATACATATGATAGAAAAACTCATTCCTTGAGCTAATATTAACATTAAACCTATCATTTCTCATATTTCAGACACCAGAGAGAAATCCACGCACTGATGCTGTATCTTGAAAATTCTACATACAAACATAAGCTCCTCTTTTTGCAACAAGTGAGCATTTGCTTCGGTTGATATAGACAAATCAAATGTCAGGAATTTTCATCCTATGGCTTAGTTTGGCACTTCACCTGAAAGGTTCTGAACTCCATAAGCCTGAGGGAGAAACCATGCAAAATGGAAAAATGTGCCTCAGCTCTCCTATTCTCCGATCAAAATTTATTGCATTGATTCTCCTATGCTTTGGCTCCCTATTTTACAATTACTTCCTCAGCAAATAGAACAATGAATGGATCATTCTGACCAACTTCAAAGATTTGCTCACAAAGGAGGGCCAAGGAAAATGCCCCCTGTCATAAACCATTAGCCCGGCTGAGCAAAGAATTGGGATTTAGATCAAGGGATGGGTTGATTTTCACATTATCCCCCAGCAGCTGCCTACAAACACGATCAGCCAAGACTGATTGAACATCATATGGCTCACTACGAGGAGACCGTGCAAACTGCTTCCCCAGAACATCACTTTCACTTGGAACCAGTTCTGATGCAATGTGAGGCGTCTGTTGCATTCCTCGAAAAATGTCAACGTTCAAGTCATGATGAGTAGGGCCACTAATGTAGACACCATTTGAGGACTTTGGCAAGTTTCCAAGACCCTCTTGAATGTAAACCAAGTGATTACTAAATGGAATGGCACCGCTACCACCGTTGAGAGGTGTGGATGCACCGGAAGCAGTCCGAGGGCTGGATATAGGAGAGGGAGACATTCTCCCATTCATATGTTGCGGAGATCTTGGCCTCAAAAGTGGGCTTCCAATGGGTGAGACAGGGCAGGATATATTCCTCGGAATATGGATTTCACTGTACATTGATAAAGTAATTTCAGATCACCATAGGCAGTGTCAGCAACCTTGTGTTGCAGTGAGTGTGTGTGTGAGGGTGGGAGATAGATAGACATAGAGAGAGAGAGAGAGCTACCTTGCATGAGGATTAGTTTTCAAAAACCTAGAAGAATGACGGGAAAGTCTATCTGAATCCAATGTAGAAGGATTCCTTCCTTGTCCAATACCCTGAAAATGTATCACAACCATAATAATTATAAGGATAGACAAGAAACCATAAAAGAAAACAACTTCAAAGATCATTCCACTTTGACAGCAAAATTTTCCAGTATTATACAATTGAAAAATAGTTCAAATGAACACCAATCGTAACCACAATTCTCCTGATGACAACAGTCTTCATCCGTAGTTTGTTTCCCCCCAACCTCCATGTGTGCACTATAGATCTTAATGGAAAAATTCTATCTTACAGTTTGCAGAAAGTAAATGGTTTCGTACAATTTCTCTAGTTGTCTATGCCTAGCCCTGTATTTTTTATTATCTACTTCTAAGGGAACCAATGACAGGATAAAGAATTAATGGAAATCTTACACATTTCAACAAGAATATGAATCCTTTTCTCCAAATAGTAACACAAACAATCAACAAGAATATGAATCCTTTTCTCCGAACAGTAACACAAAAAAGTCCAAGTTATTACTAAGTCATGATTCCAAAATAGAAATTTATCAGCTGAAGAAAGACACTTTATGAGTTTGACCAGTCGTGTTATCAAGACAATGAAAATATATTGACGCATGCCAAAGGGAGGTAACAGTTTTTATTCCATTTTTTCCTAATACTTTTCTACCGGAAGTTATAGAAAAGTTTACCCAACCAAATCCTATAAAACGCCACTATCTGTAAAAGGGTTGGGAAATTATATTTTTCATTCATAGATATTAGGATTTTCTATGTAATCCAGTGGATTCCAGAGCTGAGTCAGCACTAATCTGGCTAAAGCTAATATTCTTGTCCATCCTATATGCTGCTCCCTCAGAAAAATTTGTAAAACAATTTCAATGGACAAGGGACGAGAACAAATATCAAGCATGCATGCACGCCCTGCCCCTGCCCCAAGATATTATTATAGTCTTTAATAGATTCAATTATTTAAGTTTATATTTCCACGAGAACAAAATGTCTATACAATATACATACCAAGAAAATGATCATCAAACAAGCAATTTGAATGCACCAAGCACACAAAAGTGTCTGACATTTTCAAGTAGCAAAGCAGATGGCTTTGTATTCGCATGGGGAATAAGGGGACACAAATATTTAACACAGGCATGATATGGAATGCAAGAGAAACAGGCAATCCCCCACTTCACACTAACATGAAAATAGACAATTTTTTTAGTGATTAATGTGGGCAGTAGCTTTCCTACCAGAGCTGTAGCTCCCTGTGTGATCCCAGATACAGCTGGGTCTGAAGAAGCATCAGGACCAAGAATAGGCCTTTCTAAAGGTGCAGCATATTTTACAAAAGGGTGGTCCAATAATTCACTTGCTGAAGGTCGATTGTGTGGATTCCGTTGTAGACATTTCCTAACAAAATCCTTTCCTTCACTAGAGAGGTGATCCGGAATTGTTGGGAGTTCCTTGCTATTACCAATCTTGAACATGGCAGCAACCTTTTTTGTTAACATGCAAAGACAATGAACATCAAGTCAACACATAAATTAATACAATAAATATCATCAATGCTTTATAAATGAAAGTAACAAACTACATAAAATAATAGGGGGGAAATAGAATATAAAAAAGCCAGCTAAAAGTTCCAGTATTTTGACATAAATTACTAACCCCTTCATACTGACTCCAAGGAGGTTTAGTTGTAGCCATTTCCAAAACTGTGCATCCTAGGCTCCATATATCAACAGCAAGGTTGCAACCATTGGAGTTTTTTATAACCTAAAATATCAGAACCACAAGCAATCATGTCACATGTCATAAAAAGCAAGATGTAATTGAACCTATAAAGAACTGAAACTAACAGAAAACATTACTACCTCAGGAGCCATCCAATAGGGGCTTCCCTTGAATGATAATGGACATGATTGCCCAGTTATCTGCAAAAATATGCAGGTTAATAGTTGAGAGAACAGGATAGATCATGCAAACTTGCGATTATATATATCAGATGTGATATCAAATAGAAATTATGCAGGAAAACAATGTCTTTTGGATTCATAGAGATCTTTTTTCAAGTTGAAGTAATGCATGATAAACTGGTAGGAGTGGGACAGGAAAGATATCTTCCAAAAAAAGGTAAGAGAAATACAAGAAAGAAACATGAAGAAAACCCCACTGAATTAGAAACTCTCTTGAATCAGTGAATTAGGAAGTTTTAAACCTTTATTGACAATTTCACAAGCAACAGAAACCAATTTTCATATCCTACAATTAGCTTAAAAGCAAAAAACAGGATAATTTTTATCCCCAAGCTTACATGTTTTGCCATGCCAAAGTCTGCCAACTTAACCCGACCATTAGTATCTACCAGTATATTTGCTCCTTTGATGTCCCTTTACAAGAAATGCAATATAAGTGATAGATATCAGAACTCAGAAGCATAGAAAGCTAATCAATATAAAGAATTGGTATAATTTAAACTTTTAACAACGAATGTGACTTATTTCACCTGTGGACAGTATTTTTAGCATGCAAGTAAGCAAGTCCTGACAAAATTTGTTGAGTAAAACTACGAATAGCTAGTTCACCAAATTGTCCATACTCTTGAAGAAGTTTATATATGGAGCCTCCAGCGACATACTCCAGATATATGTAAAGCTTGTCACCTACCTGTTTAAGGATGATTCATCAGCACCTATGAGTAGACTAAAAAGACAAACTGTAGACAAGTTTCCAATATTACGGTGTCAAGTAAATACACAAACCAACTAATATTCTTGTAACTAGATGATCATGCAAGCATTAGAAATTGGAATAAAAAACCCAAAATAAATCATGATCACTTACAAGTAGCTAATATAAACAGAATGCAAACAAAAAAAGGAAATGGAGAACTTACTGTTTCAGAACCATAATACTGCACAATATTTGCATGCCGTAATCGACTTAATAAGGTAATTTCCTGCCAGAATCTGGGAGTTAGCTTTTCAAAGCTAAACTCAATTTGAAACAGAAATAGAAACAAATGTATTTCCAAAGAAAATAAGGATTACACATCCAACAAAAATTTCCAGGGTCAAAAAAGGAAATCTATTTACCTGCATTAATTGCTTAGCACTTTCTTTAGATTTGGCATCATCTGAAAACAGAGTCACCTCTTTCATAGCACACATTTCACCACTTTCCCTAAGCATGACAATATTTTAACCAAGCAATTTATAAGATGCATACATTATTGGATTTAAAAATAGAAAAAGAAAATAATCTTTAAAATAGAATCAAGAACATTTGGTCTAAAACTCATACTTATTAAAGCCAACAAAGACATGTCCAAATGTGCCTCTGCCAAGCAGTTTTCCTTTTTTCCAACGTGATCCAGGGCTTATTGGATTATCTGCCCTTCCTGGACTTCTTGGCATGGACGGAGAAGTTGCTGCAGAATTTGAATGAGAGAAAGGTAAAGTATTGGTCACTGCTAAAGGAGGAAGGGGCAAACGATGACTCTGTTGTTTTCCATCATCAACCCGTCCTGTCAGTGATTCATTGGGTGTTCCCCCAGCTCTAGGATGAATAGGTGTAACGGCACCACTTTGAATTCTTGAGCTAGGTCCAGGGCTAGTCATCCTGGGACTAGGTACAGGAGAATATTCGGGACTACCCCTGCTAGGTTGCCAAAATAACTGTCCTGACATGTCCCCTCCCATTGAATTATGTCCAGAATTGTGACCAGAACCTGGACTTGAGCAGTGCCCAGATCCACCTAAATTGACCTCCGTATATGGCTTTCCGGCCCAAAAGGCAGAGTTCAACACCTGTTCTGTGCCAAATACTCTCAATGGACTTCTTGATGGACTTGATTTGGAACTATCAGGTGCACTGCAGAAGGCACCATGAGGAGGAATCTGCAAATTTGAAACATGGTTGCTTAAAGGCCTCCGTTTTGGTGAAGTAGAAGACATGTGATTACCCAGAATGTTTGCCGGTTTTTTGGTTTCTCTTGAATTTATTTGGGAAACAGTAGATGATAGATCCTTGGGCATCGAGCTTCATAAAAAGGCCAACATCCAAAATGAGTAAAATAAAAAATTATTTGCTATTAATCATAAATTTCATGAACTAGCCATCCCAAAAGCTTAAGCTTAAGATGATGACTCAAGAAAGGTTTATGTTATATCTCCAACACACCCTCATATACCATTGAACTTCATGCATGGATAATTCCTTGGTCCCTAACTTGTGCTGAAATTCAACATTTTTATAGAATGGGGCAGCAAGGATTGAACTGAGGCTTTGATAACATGCCATGAACCAACTATCCCAAAAGCTTAAGCTTTTAAATGAAGAAGACACATCTCTGTTCTCTACGTCTAAAAATACACAACCTAGGCATGCATATGAAACAAAATATGCAATCTTGAAGCACATTATAGTGAATGCTTGTAGAGTATACCTGGAAGGACTGCCTGCAGCGGTTCTAGTCCCATTTTCACAGTCGGTTGCCAAAGGACTACGATTGCGAGAGTCCACTGGCTCATCACTGTCAGCGGAGCTCTCACTAGAGACTGAAGCAGTGACCAGATCCCCATCCAAATCTGCAGGATTCAGCCTACCACGCATGCATGCAGGTTTTGGTAGTGGAAACAATGATGGTTTGGACCCTTTTTCAAGTCTTGATTTAGCTGATATGCTAATTTCAGAATCTGCTCGGCTTATATTTGATGGGTGCAGGACAGGAAGTGGTAGTGGCTGAGCATGAGGTCTTTCGGCAAAACTTTGACACCTTGCCACTTTGGAAGGTGAAGGAGATCTTGATTCAGGAGGTGATTGAGCCCCTTTCTCGGAAATTGAATCATTGCAATGCCTACGAGATCCTCCAGATCTACTGCTGGATTTACTTTCAGATGGGATTTTAAATTTTCGGTGAAATGTATTGATAAAACTTTCCTTATTTGCTTTCTTCTTGGTTTCTTTTGACGATGATTTCCCCCACCATGTAGGCATATTTGTAATTTGTATAAGCCGTAAACAAGTTTCTTAAATTAATACCATTGATAGTTTGAAATATCTATCACTTCAAGTCACTACTGGAGTTACACACATTACAATCCGGCCAAAAACCCCCATCAAATGAAGAATCCAATAAATCCAAAAGCAGTACTACAGAATCAGACACAGAAATTAGGGACTGAATGGTTCCAAAACCCTGCAACAAAGAATAACACATATAATCAATCACTATAAAATCAATACTTTCACTTCACAACCTTATGTACATATTATATCCAAACTCTTCTACATATGCATCTAATCTTAACCAGTAAAACTATGACAATACTGTCCTGAATGATATATTTCCAATAGATGATAGCATAAACTAACAATCCAACGATTCTCCAGTTTATGCTCTATAACCAATTATCAACCTTTTCCAATAAGTTGGTCAACAAGTGTACGGATAGAGAAACATCTTACACCGGGTCCAACACAACAACACATTAACTAACAAAAATCAACAATTCCAAAACCAAATACTGTATCAGTGCAATATAGTCAAGTTTAAACACCTCTAACCTTCCTATTTGTAATCAGTATAGACTAATGCAACGTGACATCATTTTCCGTACAAATCTTGTATGCAGATTCTAAAACTCCCCGAAACTTTAAGGCATTAGTTAGACAACAACATCCACTATTTCAAATCAGCTCAAATTCATTATTTAGCAACTTAAAAATATATAGTTTAGCATGTCCAACTTCAAAGTTCTAACCTAGAAATCAAAAAAATAAGTAATAATGCATATGAAAAAAATATCAGCTACATAAAAATTTGTAAACAGATAGTCGAAACAGTAGAAACTCATCTCCAAATCAAACTATTATTCACATATAGATTACCCTTTGAGTGTGTTCCAATACCCAGATTCCAAAACCCCCTCCAGGAAAAACTCAACCTTTCAACTTCACACAGTTCAACTACACCAAATTTATCATAACCCCAAGTGAAACCACACCCCCATTGTTAAAAGAAATCACATCAAAACCCAGATCCACTCATCACCCACACATCAGACTGGCCACAGAAAAACAGTCAAATCAACCAACTCGATCATCGTTCACTGAAATTAGAACATTCCCAAAATGCAACAAAGCTGGAAACTTACTTCGAATTTCTCCACGCGGTGAATCTGAACTCAAGCCCACACTGTAATGCTCCACTCACATCTGAGTACGCAAAAAGCGAAGGAAAAAAAAACACTTTTTTCTGAACCACCGAGAACCCCAAAAAGAAAACAGACCCAGAAACCGAAAATGCAAGAAAATGGAGGAGGATTGCAGGGGTGTGTGTTGAAAAATTGGGAATCGGGAGATAGTGAAAGAGATCGCGTACGGAAGAAGAACTAGAAGAAGAGAGAGAAAGAGAGACAGAGAGAAGAGAGAGAGTGTGTTTTCTCTTCCTAAGACACCGAAGAAGAGGGTCTTTGAGGGTTGATTCTTAATAGTTAATATTAATTAATTAATACAAATTGCAATAAAATAGTTAAAAAATATGGAACCTAATTATTACATTGTTTTTATTATTACATCTTTTGCTGTTGGAAATTATTACAACCACAACTACATATTATTTCTATATAAAAATAAATTTGTATGATGTATTAGAGATTATTTCGGTAGAGATTCTTAGGTTACACTTTTTTATAATTATTGTTACTATTATGAACATTGATACATAGTTAATTTGAGGCTGCGTCACTAAGGAATATCAACATTCAATGATGAAACTTTACCTTAAAGGTTATTGGGACAAGTTTAATGGTAAAATAATAAAGATGATATTTTAATTGAATTATTTGAATAAATTGGAAATAAAATGAGAAAATGGAAAGAACAAGTGGTTGTTTTGTGAAAACATGTCATGATGTATAAAAGTAATCCAAAGTTTAGTGATAAATTTAAATCTCATGTGTTGATCAATCTTTTAGAAAGTGATATTTCACTTAGTTGAAACTATGAAGTGTTAGATTTTGTTTGCAAAAATAGAGAAGAAATATTAGTATATAAATTTGAACACAATCTATATGTGTTGATTTTAATTATTTTCCAAATACATACTGAATATATTATCTTTTAAAAAAGAGTATAAACATGGAAATAAATAAAATAGCATAGTTTGATAGGATTTGGAATGTATGTACAGAGAGAGAAAAATAAAATATAATAAAAAATATTAAAATATTCATATTTTTTATATTTTAAAAATATATTATATTTATCTTGATGTATTTGAAT
>Ga0123340_1001991_pt1 | contig 17935 bp, 7 predicted proteins | sample SirMexnodulemix_FD_89961 | JGI IMG/M metagenome (GOLD analysis project Ga0123340, IMG submission 89961) | Root nodule microbial communities of legume samples collected from Mexico - Siratro Mexico nodule mix | ecosystem: Host-associated > Plants > Roots > Nodule | place: Mexico: Nepantla... | reverse complement strand
TTTTTCTAAAGTTCTGTATCATATATATTTTTAAGACTATAAACCTGAATCCAAATGTCTTTTCCTACATTAACTTTTCCTATATTTTTTCAAAATACCCTTTCTCCTTAAAAAGATAATTTTTTTCCTTTTTTTTTTCCAATTTTAACCATTATAATATTTATCTTTTTTCTAAGGATGTTCAATTCTCTATCTCTAATTCTATAAATAATATAAAACAATTATAAAATCAATAAACTAGATAACAAATAATCTTCTCTTACAATGTTAATAAATAAATTATTTTTATTCCTCTTAATATCATTGATGAGTAGTTATGCTAATTTTAATTAACTATAATACAATAAAACTGTGCAACTGTTAATTTTATTTCTCACATTTTCTTAAATAATTATTTTTTAAACTCTATATCTACTCTTCCATTCTTTTAACTAAAAACAACTTTAATAAATAAACAAACAACGATATGCTATATATTTATATAAACTTAATTTAATATTTAAGAAAAAAATACGGATCCTTGCAATAGGAAGGTTATGTGAAGAATAAGACTCTTTTGAAGACAAATGTGACCCTTAAACAACAATATGCTATATATTTATTTTCCGTTTGTTGTATTCAATCATCATAATGCTCAGTCACTTTATATTTAAATTACACGTTTTTTGTTTTTATTTTAAATTTTGAATCCTGTTCCATTGAAATCTTTCTGCAACTTAATGTGATTTCATTTGGAAATAATTATTTGTTTTTATTAAATGACGTGGTCTCTAAGTAGAAAATCAGTATGTACATATCTCTCATATTTAAATAAAATATTCTTAAGAATGTTACTTTGTTCACAAATAAATTATAACAATATTTCAATAGTTTACAAAATATGAAAAATAAAATAAAATTTTTATTGAATTTTGCGACTAACTATTCCCTTTCCTAGATTTTCTTACTTTCAAAAATCTTCTCTACGCGGAAGTGAAAACGAAAGAAAAGTTGAAGATGGTTCAACGATTGAAGGTTTAAAGGTTCATATTTAAATGACATCAAACATAGGGAGTGAGCTGTGTGGTTTTCGATTGAGAAGTGTTTGGTTTTTTTCCTAAGAAACTTGTTTTTTTTTAGTGTATGAACATTTTTTCTGAAGTTAAAAGTTTGGACTCTAATCAAAGAAATTGAACAAAGCAAATATACTGTTTGCCTGTTTGTGACTAAAGGAAAAAGTGAGAGTTTAAGGTTCATTGGATTTTGTCAACAGTTGTAAAAAAAAAAATTAATGAACTTACTTATATTTAGATACAAACTCAATAATATATATATATATATATATATATACATTTTTTTTTTCATTTTCTTGCTCTTTTGAACAAGAGGAAGATGTTTGTGGGAAAAAGTTTAACATGATAGAAATAGTGTTTGTGTGTTTGTTCGCAAAAAGGTTTATTCAACAAATATATCTCAATAATATATTTACATTATTAACTCTTCTTGCATATATTAGGATTTGTGTGATACTTTAACATTATACTGTTTGCGTGCCTCTTCTATTTATATATAGTTTGAACAATATATTTATATTGTGATTTTTTTGGTTAATAACTTGTTTATGTAGCTTTATTTTATTTTAAATAGATATAAATAATCTATTTATATTGTTATTCGTTTACTAGGATTTGTGTGGTATTTTTTACACTAACCTGCTTACATTGTGTTCAAATAAAGTTTGGAAAATATGTTTACGTTGTGAATTTTGTGGTTACAATTTTATTTATAAGTGTTTATTTTGTTTAAATACGAGTCAATAACTTAATTACGACGTCGTTTTAACGTTTACTTTGATTTTTGTCACACTATTTACATTAACCTGCTTGTGTAAATATAACTGAATAATATGTTTACATTCTTACATTTTTTGGACTTTATGGTTAAAAATTTATTTGTAAGGGTTTATTTTGTTTAAATACAAGTCAATAATCTATTTGCAGTGTTGTTCTTGTTTATATTTTGAGTTTTGTAATACATTTTACATTAACTTGTTTTAGTATTTTTTTTGTGTTTAAATACAATTTGAATAATATCTTTACATTGTGGTTAAAAAATTATTTATAAGTATTTGCTTTTGTTTAAATAAAAATTAACAATCTATTTACAATATTATTCTTTAATCTATTTTTATTTTTTAATATATTTTATATTAATTTCTTTAGATTTTTTTTTTGCTTTTTTATATGAGATTGTTTTATTTTAAATATTTTTTAATAATTTATTTATATATTTGTTCTCGAATTTATTTGGATTTGTGTGATTGACTTCATATACCTACCTATTTATTTCATTTGACATGAAATTATAGCAATAAAAAAAGTTATTGTTATGTTTTTTTATTTAAGAGTATATATCTATCAACACCTAATATTTAGTTGTGAGTTGAAAAAGAAATCAATAAATCAACTCTTAAGTGTCATTATTTGAACACACATTTCATCGTCATTCTTAATCATTATTTTTATATTTTTTTTCTGGTTGAGAAAGTGAATTTAAAATAAAAATGTGTAAAAAATAGTATAAAATTTATTATTTTAATTTTTGTATTGATAAATTTGTAAGATTATAAGTTATGGTGAAAAATAATATAAAATTAAATATAATTAATTTACTCTTAAAGTTAAAATGAATTTATAATAAAATTTATGAAGTATTTATTGGGTTTAGGATTATTTTTTTATTTTTTTAAATTATAATATTAGAAACATTGTTTGAAATTTATTAAAATTTTAATTTAGGATCATACATCCAAATTAAATTTGTCGAAATTTGGATTTTTGAAAAAAAAAGTTAAATTTATTTTTCCAAATATGTATCCAAAATTGTAAATTTGAAATAATTAATGAAAACTCTCTATCATTAATGTAGTTGATTCGCAATCTTTGCTAAAATGCTATACAATAATAAAAACGTATTTTTGGGACGTGACTTTTTCCTTCTTTCTTCCCCTCGTAGTCACTCTCTCCTCTCTTCCTTTCATTCCCTCAAATTGTCGTAGACCAGTCGCTTAAAAAACGAGAGCCTAACATAGTGTTAGTAAGACGAAGCTTAGTCCTACAATGTATATTACAGTTTCTTAAGAAATATTAAACGTAGAACAAAAGTTATTTAAGAAACACACAGAAAAAACCGACCCGTAGCACGTTTCAAACTAGTATTGTCGGAATGAGATATTTTGAACATCCTCTCAAAAACCTAATTTCTTATATTTGTGCCCATGACCTGAAATGTAGAAAAGAATTTGGCAACAGTAAAAAGAATTAAATTATTTAAGTTAAAAGTATGACTTCAGTATTCAAAATACTCTTACCCTATTCTCGCGTGTAATTATTCCCTAATGACATTTTGTTCTTCTAACAAATAATGAGGTGCCAAATTAACCGACCTAATACATTCAAGATTTAAATACATATCCAAAAACACTGTCACCCGTTGATTATATAAATCCAAATGCCCAATCATCCACTACAACCTATGAAATCAAATTTACAAATTCCATAAGAAACAACAGTGTCAAGGCAGAATCGGAGCAAAGTATCAAAATTTCTTGCAATCTCTTCACGGATTTGGTCTATACGACAATCCCAATTCAGCCCGAAATCAAAGCTAGGGTTGGAACCAACGATGAAAGCCTCCCTGAAGTTCCGTGAGGAACAGCAGAAGCCCCTCTTTAGGGCGAAGGTGCCCTTAAGCGTTCTGGGCATGCCCTTCCAATCCGGCATCGTCGCTGGCGAACCCAAAGAACTCACGCTCAACCTTTCTACTTTCTACGAATCGGGTCCTTCGCTTAAAGTCGCTTACCGACCCAACGATTCCAAGAACCCTTTCTCGCTCATAGTCAAAACGGGAACCGGACCCTTCGGTTCCCCTCTCAAGAGCTCCATGCTCATGAGCTGCGAGTTCAATCTTCCCGGCCGAACCGGTTCCCCGCTCTTCATGCTCCACTTCAAACCCCGCTTTGGCGACTTCACTTTCAAGAAGACGCAGACTTCCATCTTCGACGGAAAACCCTTTTCTAACGCGCAAAACGACGCCGTCGTTGTCAGCGAGACCGTTCAAGTCGATACGCCGTCGTTCGCTGGCGCCAAGATTCCTGTGCTGGACACGAACTCCCGCGCGGCCGGCGCTGTGGCAGGGATGTTCTCCGGTGTGGAGGTGTCCGCCCGGACGATTCTCCCCGTGCGGGGTCGCGCCGCCGTGAAGTTCCGCTGGGGGGTTCGGGTTCCGGCGGAGTTCAAGAGCGACGGCGCGTTCCAGCGGATTCCGTTTCTCGTGATGGACAAGATCGGCGTGGAGCATATGATGGAGTGCGGCGAGAAGAAGGGGAGGGCGACCGCCGTGACTGGGGCTCCTGCTAATGCTGATGTGGCAGAGGCGTGCTTCGCGGTGAAACGGCAGATGGAGGTCCTCCAGGCGGAGAACGGGTTGCTGAGGAACGCCGTGGAGGATCTCCGGCGGGAAATTGTGGGTGTCCGAGGCGGAGGTTCGGAGTTTAGTAAGTGGAAAAACCCTAAAAAGAATGACAAGAAAGCAACGTCGGATTATGGTAGTTTGTCGGGGAAATCGACGGAGGTTGAAGCGAGTGAGGAATTGAAGAAGGCGTTGATGGGTGGTGCTCCTTCTGGTGCTTGAATTTGAATCCGTTGAATCAAAATATTGTTTCTTTTATGGTGTATTGTCTATAGTTTTTTTGGGATGGTAGAATTGTGTTTTTTCTGTCAAAATTTATAGTTTCAGTTTTGAAGCTGCGGAATTTTCTTCTGTAGTGTTATGCTTGTTATGGTGAATAGGTTGGTTCTTCAAGGCTTGTTCTTGTGTTCAATTTTGAAGCTATGAATGAAGGACCATGAAGTTAAGCAGATTCAGATTATGAATTGGTTTCACTAGTCACTGTCGCGCATGATATTTAAATGTTAGCGGTAGATGTTAGATCAGACAATGGACGTTTGATTTGGTGTGAATTGGGTAATCAAGTTTCGACTGTGAAGAGAATTCATTCATTTTGGTTAATTATTTGCATTTTTGTGATTAGAATTCATTCGTGTTAGTGAGTTCAACATTGTAAGATAATTACAGAGCAAGAGACAAATGAACAATTGAATAAGTGGAATTGGCACTTTATACTGGGTTTTTGGTGTGTGTTGTTACAACTTTCAGCTGGTTTTGTTGAAGAGATCGAGATTCTTCTTGTTGCTTAGTAATTTTGGTTTAGGAGGGTATTGCATTTTCCTCTTTCAGCATTTGATTAACGTTCTGTGTCAGATATTTGAAGCAATTGAGTTTGTTCGTGTTGCTTTGAGATTTTTGGTTTGGGAGGGAATTGAATTTTCAACTTTCAGCAGTTGATAATCAACGGGTCAATGTCACATTCGTTGAAGAGATTGAGTTTTCGTTTTTGTTGTTTAGAGCTTTTTGGTTTGGGAGGGAATTGAATTAAATTCAATTTGGTGTTACAGTCAGATTTGTAATTTGAAAATTGAATTTTGCACTATTATTGCCAGCTATTGCTTCAGGTTATGCAGATTTGTCGGAAGAAATTGCCCAATCATTGACTATAGAATATTACAAAGAAGAGGGAAGTGGATTGACTGCAATTTGAAAAAACTTAAGTCTTTAATCATAAAGATATTCTATTACAGGATAAAGTATAGGTTGTAACCAGTTTTGATGGTTTATATATATATATATATATATATATATATATATATATATATATATATATTTATATATTCTTGTGGAGATTGATGCTATCATAGTTTAGGTAAAAAATGTATTCCCTTTACATGACATTCATAAATCAAATCTCTGAAAATTGTGGTTTACAGTAGATGGAAGTTTATATAGGTTTATTACATCATTTGTTCATAAATGGAGATATATTACCTTAATTATAGGCCAACAAAGGATATTATGTTTTCTAAAAATAAGAGATTAATAAAAAAAATAAATGAAGGTATATGAGACTTGTAATGGAAAGTGATATAAAACTGTAATTGCAATGAATGCAAAATTATTCTTTATGATTTTCAACTTCTCTTCCAGACTGAAGACATTAACCGACCTTCACCCTGTTTAGAAGTGTGGCCGCACAGGCCCCTATGTAAAAATAAGGAGTTTGTTTTAAGAAAAATAAATATTATGTTTTGAAATAATTTTCATTATAAATATTTTAAAATTATGATAAGTATTACTTATTCTAATGTATTGTATTTATACATTTATAAATCCACACTGAATTATTTTTTTAATCTGGTGTAACTTATCAACATGTAATGGATTTACCGTAATAGCGTTAAAGGGTTTATAATTTTTAACGAGATAGAAAAAATAAATAAAACTTAAATTACAAATAAAGTACAAAAAAATAGTATATTCATAAAGAACAAAAAAAAATGTGAACTTAATATAAAATTATATTATACTAATAATAGACAATAACGATAGAGCAGAGAACTTTTTATTTGAAATAAAAAATATAAAAAAATTAATGAAATGATAAACATAAAATTAATATTTTAAAAATTCAAAAGTAAATTAAACTAAGTCTCTTTTGAACTTAATATTTCCCTTTTGGAATAGTATAGATAATCAAACCTAATTCTATCATCATGCTTATCATATATATAATCTCTTCACCCCCAGTTAACACCACTGAGTTAGCTGTTTCTGACTCACCGTATTTTACTAAATATATGAAAATTAAACGTGTGTCATCTTAATTTAATATAAAATCTAAATAAAATCAAATAAATATTCTAATACTGAATTTTACGGTTTTGTAGGTTTTTTATTATAAAATTATCAAATATTTTTACAAAAAAGTTAAAAAATACTTTTTAAAAAATTGTTAAAATATTTTATAATAGAAGGTTATCATATAGAAAAATATATTATGATTTTTTATAAATATTTTTGTATTTATAATTTTAAATCTTTGTCATATTTACAGATAAATTATATTTTAAGAATTACAGTAAAAAATTATTACCATATTTTAATAAATATAAATATATTTTATTTATATGTAATCAAACTATATAATTTTTTAATAATATTTTATATTTGTTTATTCATTATTAATTAACCTTAAATATTGAATATCATATTTAAATATGAATAATTTAATCGGTAGTTGATTTTTAAATTCAATCAAATCATTGAATCGAAAAAATAGTATATCTAAAAGATAAAATAAAAAATCGATTTTTGATGATTTTTAGAAAGAAAATAAAGTGGTAATTAAGTGCTATTTTTAATTAAGCAATGTTCGAATTCTCAAACTTTTGAGGTTATTCTTATATGTTTTCATTTGGTTACTACTGCGTTGATGATTATTTAGGTTGAATGCAAATTTTTAACTTACCCTCATATGAGTCCATCTTAGTTGGATGTTGGATGATAATATTAATATACTCCTTTTTTGATAGACATATATTAAATATCTCTATTTTTAAATTTTTTTTTCTTATTGTAAATTTATTATTTTTTTTAGGTATAAAGGACCATTTTATAGGTAGAAAAAAATATTTCATGAACATCCAGAATATGCTTATATCTAAACCAGAGGAACAGAAAAGAGGTGAATGTTTATAAATTATATGACGTGACCAGAGAAAAGAGGAAAAAAAATCAATAGGTGTTTAATTGGTGTTTATCAAATAAATATGTATCATTGTCCTTTGAAATATAGGAACAAGAGAAGTGGTGATTGATGAGTATTGTTAGAGAGAAAAGAAAAAGAAAAAATAAATAAATAAGAAGAGAGAAATCACCACTATTAATAAAAGTTGGTTAAAAACAAAAGCATAATATTGACATAGGTATTATCACACACATAAGTTGCTTTTTAAACTAGAGAAGATTACTCGTAGGACATTATTTAATTATAAACAATTGTCTTTAAATTTAAGAAACTCATATGAGACCTATATCATTATAATTTTATTTATAAGCAAAAATAGATAATACAACGATGAATAAACTTGACCATTCTAATCCACCTAGGGAGTTAATATTGGTGGAGTTGTCATTGTTCTAATTAGTTTCAAAATTCTACCCAACTATCTAATTTAATTCCTAATTCGGCCTAATCAAGACTCATAATATGTAAAACAGAAGTGGGTCCACATGACTTTGTAATATATATATATATATATATCAATTTTCCAATTATGTATTATTAAAATATACAATAAAAGAAATGTGAAATTTAAATTAAGCTATATTTTATAAATAGACATTTTAAAATTAAAATATTACCATAAATAAAATATGATGTTATACAAATTTGTTTATTATTAATATAAAGTAGTTTAGGAACTTATATTTTTAAGAAAATATTAAAATAAAACTAGATTGGGATCACCCAACCACAACTTGTATTATATTTAAAAAACTTTACATTATATCTATTAGAATTAAAATTTGTCAAAATCAACTTCAGACAAACCAAACCGGTAACATCCACCAATACATTATAGTTGGGTAAACATTGTAGTTATTTATTTATTTTCTTAAATCAAGAACCAAACAATTTATTCAAAGATTAAATGGGTTAATAATTTACAATTTTAAATTAACTAAACGATAATATTTCAAAGATGAATTAGATTTTCTATCACAATTGCAAAAACTTAACTAAATGATAATATGAAATTTTAAAGATTATTTTATCAATTTATTAATTTTAGGGACTAATTTAATCAATTATTACAATTTTAAAGAATAAATTAATTAATTTTCTTCTTTATTTTACTTGAAATGCGAGTTGGAAAATAGGTTGGAGACAAGCAATCTAATCTATTTAAAATCCCTAATTATTCCTAATAGGTGACCAAACCTAAAGGAAATGCATTAATTATTATTTATAAAGGGTATGATAGTTATCCAGTTAAGTAGAGTATGAAATATTGACATTATTACACTCAAATTTCTTATTCTTTTAATAATTTATATATATATATATATATAATTTATAAAACTTCTTAAATAATTTCAATTTTTTTAATTTTCTAATTTACACAAACTAATTTTAATTTATATATTTAAATTTGGATGAATCCTTAATAATAGCGTGGTTTGTCATTTCAAAGAATGGAACTGTGTCTGGGCCCACGCGAATGCGCCCTGTCTCTGCATTTCCCTTTTCCATCTTCATCCTCACAACACGTTGCACAGAACGACACCGTTTTGGCTCGACATAATCCATCAATCAACACCTGAATCGCTTCAGCAAAGGGTATTCGAATTTCGAAGGAAACAAACGTCTGGCGCATCGGATCGACGTCGTTTTGAGCCGATTTTCGAGGATACAGATCTCTTCAAACTGCTCAATTTCTTCAGGTACATTCAAATCCTCTTGATAGCCTGTCGGTCGTTCTGTTTTTAGCTTGAACCTGTCGTTTTGATTGTAGTCAAATGTCGTGGACTTTGATGATGGCTACAAGGATTTAGGTTGTTCATGTTCTGATGCATTCTTATAGTACTGTATCGTAAGTTGAAGCTGAAGGATTTCATTTCTTGAGATTTATTATGTTTCTGTTTGGTGGTTTCTGGTTAGGCATAACATTCACATGTTAATGACTTTAGGCAGATGTTTACTTGAAAAGATTCTTCTTATGAAATTTTATTTTACTTTTGCTTTGTTCGGTAAATCACTCAACTTCGGAAACCACTAACATCATATTGATGCAGGTAAAATTAAATTTAGATTTTTTAGACGACATATTGGATTTGAATTTTTTGAAAGATAAAAAAAAAAATGTATTGAAAGAGAAGACTTCAATGAAAAAGTTACTGTTAAATTTCGTCAATTTTGTTGTTGTTCTCCAATCGTTTCACGGTTCAAGTGACAATAAGCTTTGGTTTAGTATAAGGAAGTAACATTTGAAAAATGGATTCCATATCTAATTCGATTTGGATTATACTGAAGAAACAATAAAAAAATTTATGGTTTCAGTTTAATAACATGTATCGAGTTGATCCTATATCCTTATTATCTGAGTTACTCAGGTGAAAATCTAATTTTATGCAAGAATAGCATTAGAAACACATGACATTGCATGTAAATTTAACGTATAATAATATCCTTCAGGTTCTCAATCAACTTCATGAACTGAGCATCTACTTTTTGTATCTTTTGACCGATCAGATTTCTAGAGATTCCAATCCATTATATCTGTTTGATAACTTTTAACATGGATGATAGATCAAACTATTCAGGTAATGTTTTTCTTTGACCAGTGCTTGGTTGACATAATTAAGGAGCACACATTCTAGGTAGATAACAATAAGTTTTTTACCCTAGGAGTAACTAAATTTTCGTCTTTCTTTTACGTACACATGATCCCAGCCAATAGTTTTAAACCTCAGTTAAGAGAGTTATGTGGGAATTAGGGATCTTGTAGTTGTGGTGTGGGAGGCTTCATTCTTTATGCAGGAGAAGGACCCATTCTTGAGTTTCGGTGGCCATAGTTATCTTTCATAATTATGTTATTTCATAAATAGGATGAAATATTAGAAAAGTAAATATCTTTATAAGTATTTATCTCTTGTATAGAATGATGAAAGATCTTAATTGCAGTATTAACTGTATGATATAGGAATTAGTCTTTTTTTACGACACCATCCGTGCGGAAATTGATGGAATGCAATGATTCTTTGTGGTTTACAAAGTTTTTCAGTAGATTTGCTCATTTGAGCCACTGATAGTGTCCATGTTACTGTAAGTTGATATATATTTTGAATGCTATTATGTGAATTTTCATTTTCATGTTTCTTTCTTTTAAGTTAGATGCTTTTTGCTGCAAATGCAATTCGTCTAAATTTCTTTTACTTATGTTTTCAATGCTGTGTTGCAGGAATGTATTGAAGACATTGATAGTATCTGTTATAGAGAAAGCCAAATGAAATGCAAAGACAAATAAGTTTGTAGTATTTTACTTATAGTATTTTACAGTTACATGCAGACTGAAAAATTGATATTGATGTGCCTGACAATTGATAAGTTGAGGGGCTCTCTGTATTCAAAATCTTCATTGAGTTACAAAACTCGCACATGTGGCAACAGTCAGGAAGGGTAATAAATGAATGACAGAAAATGCATCAGAAGAAGAAAACCGTATTGGCCATTTGCTGCTGTTGGATCCTACAAGTGCATGCATAAGCTGATCACGCATTCATCTCTCCAAAATTAGAGTTTCACGAGAATTCATCGGAGCTTAATGTAATGTTTCCTGTGCAACAGATTGCCTCCAACATGCAGTATTTCCTGTGTTCTTATCCCCTTTCTATTAATTGGCCATGCTGCAAATACGGCTGTTCTTCATCTGTAAGCAAGGCACAGTGAAAAGTTACACAATTATTTGAGATTGTGATAAGCATACAACACATTTCTGTTTAATCTTAAAACAATAGTATGGTGACCGTGATCACCAATTGTGCAAACAATCCTCACAGTGAAAGGCAATGTTGCAACAGTTTTATTAAATGCACACAGAACTTGTTTTGTTTGTATTTTTTTTCAAAAGTCCTCTTAATGAGCACAGAAAGAGGCAATTTTCTCAATAAGAATAAGACAAGCATTCGCTATAAAATAAGAGGCCCCTAATTACTCTCGCTAGTACATCTCTCCTGTTCGGATCCAAAATTAAGAAAAGCATAAATGTTTTGGCCCAGTTAGAGAATTGCCCCAGATGGTATAATAAAAATTTTGGATTTATTAAATTACAAAAAGCTTATTTGTCTGACCTGAGCAAAAAAAGGAAAAAATATAAGGGGTTTCAATATACAACAGTAAGCAGCATGATTATGTAGACGGCTAATTATTACCACTTTCACCATCAGATGCATCTGCAATCCTTGCAATGGCGTCAACTAGTGCTTGTTCATGCTCCTGTAAAACGGTCCAAGCAAGTGTGTGAACAATAATCATGAGCATACACGTTTGAAGATAGGAAAATCATGATGATGGATGGTTGACTTGACTTACTTTCAGCATTTGCTTTGCTTTCTCAAGCTCCATTGAATCTGGAGCACTTGTAGCAAATATCCTTTCCACCTGTTATAACATTAATGTTTTAAAAATAAAAAAAAACATTCCCTGTTTATTCTTTTGGTTTGAAAGAGGTTGCTTAGGCATATCATCCTACCTCCTTAACTAGAGAATCTGTGTTCAGTAATTCGATGTCATCCAAAACTCTCTTCCCAATGCCATTTTGGGGTGGGTGAAACTCTTGTCTGGTATGAAGTCTGGGATGACCTCTCCCTCTTCCTGCACCTAAAGAATCACCATGGCCAAAGAATCTCTTAACGCCACGACCGTGCCCACTATGTCCACCTCTATGGAGTATGCCTGGATCTTCACCTTCCCATCTTATATCCTCCGGTGAGATCTGTAATTGATAAGGTATATTTATATCTGTCAATAAAATATGAAAGATCATTTTGCCCAACTTATATCTACTTGGTTATTGCAACATAATTTCTTTCAGTGTAGAAATAGTCAAATCATTTGCAATTATTTTGCACATTCAGCTTGCAAACAGCTTACACATTCAGAATGCATGAGTGTATGCACATAAAGCAAAATTATCACTCAAAGAGGGTGTTAGGGACACCTTATTTTAAACTTATACCCACATCAACCACAAATATTAAAAGATATCTAGACATGGCTTCAACTTGATTATGATGATCAATTGAAAATTGTAAGTTATAAGTCATAAGCACTGAATATCCCAATCAACATTGCAATTTGCATTCTGGAATTTAACACAAATTTCAACTGCTCCTAAACTCTTAGTCCAAAAAACATGTTAAGAAAGATTACAAACAAAACAACCAAAAAAGTTTATAATAAAAAAAAATCCTAAATACCCTCCAAATTTTCCCAAATAAAGAACTCAAATATTTTACAATATTCTAATCTGATGGAGTCAGACTCCTCTTTCTATTTATGTACAGCTACAGCTTTGCTAACATAAAGCCACCCTTAATGGGCCCACTTCCCTACTTTCTAACAAATTCTTCGTATTTCTTTGACAAACTAACCTAACTTACATAACTATTAACTGACCTATCAAAATTACCATCCGCAGTCTATGTTCAAGCAGTGTTTTCCTTATACGTGAAATAGTATTGCAAACAAGTGTAGATGAGTTTGCATTAAAGAGATAATAAATGTGCCACAAATGAGGAAGGAAAATGGCCCATTTGACTCTAAATTGGACTAAACTTACACAAGATCAGAAGATAAGAGATGGATTCTACAATGCACCCTTCAGAAGCCAGAGCATGGATTCACCAGCTTTCATAATCATTGATTATATAACATTTCTGTACTTAATTTAAATATCATCCCCATTTAAAAGTTGAGATAAAACATAGAAAGTACATGTATAATAAGCTATTGGAGTATGATGTTTCAGCCAGGGTACCAACTACCAAGACAAGATAAAAGGAGCTCAAGGCCAAAAGAAGGACAATGGATCGAATAGCTTTAGTTTAGGCCATAATAACATATAAGCTGATAGGAGGACTCAAACTGCTTTTTGTGGAGAGGATGGATGCAGCAAATTCTGCTATCCCTTATTAAGTTATCAGTGTCCCATTGGTACTAAGACACATAAAACTTGCCTTCTAGATTTATTTTTAAAGGAAGGTGATGCTAGAGGCCAAAAAATCATTTGCTTACTATCTAGTCTTGTCATCTTTAAAAATATTATACTTTTTAGTCATTTCATATTATTAGATGTTAATCTTTTCATTAACATTTTTTGCTAATGCTAAACTCAAAGTAACTGTTAAAATTAAAAAAAAAAAAATAACTAACTAACTCTTGCTGTTATATATGCAGCACAACATACGAAATATATACCTCTTTGAGATCAACCCATTCCCAAGTCTCATGTACTTTATTAATATCATAAACCAAAGCATGCCGACCCTGCCAGAAAGAAAAAATCCAAAAGTTTGGATAAAAAATTACTCAAAAGTTATTAAAAAAAAAAGCCTATCATGCTGCCATGCAACTTTCTGGATTGGGCCCTAATCACATTTCAGCTTTTTTATTTCCATCAGGATTAAGGGGTGAATATTTCATTATATATCCTACAAGAGTTTAGAAACGACAGAGAGACACATTATCCTAAATGAAGTAAATATAAAATGTTTGCATGCTGTTCATTCTTTAATCGGTCCATGGGGAAACAAAACCAAAGGCATCTCATGTATGGGCAAAAAAACTCAACTACATAAATCACCCTAAAGGGCCTAAACATCAAATTCAAATGAGAATCAGTCCAGTGAGCATTAAATGTGTTCACCAGGTAAAATATAAATGCAATAATCAAGAATTTTCAGAACTAATTTAAGATCTAAACATACATCCGCAGGGTTGTAATCAGTTACAACAGCCTCATAAAAGTGGTTATCTTCGGGCCACCTAGTCCAAACTTTCTTCCCAATCAATGGATCAAATGCTGCTGCTTCGGCGGGTGCATTGGATGCAAGAGCACTAGCACTGCGATTTAAAAAGGGCCTACCTCCAGTAGGTCCAGCAGAAGTATATTGTACAGACTTCACTGAAGATAAAGCAGGCAAGGATTGACCCTGGTGACAATATTGGTGGAAAATTAAAACCAAATGGACATTAATATATCTCTTTTGTACATCTCAAGCAAATAATTTAAGTGCGGTGCCATTATGGATTTTGGCCTCTGGATCCTAAAACATCCCTTAAAAATGCAGAAACTGAATATGAACACAAAAAAATGTGCTGTTAAAGCCCACATCACATCATATATTATAAATAGAAGGTGGTACCGAATGGGATGTCTTCTGCTTTTTTCGGGAAACTGAAACAGTTGGACTAGGTAAAATGTCATGAACAGGCTGAGATGTGCTGCGCCTTGCAGGTTGGTAACAACCAGTTTGTCTCCACTCCCTGATTGAATTTTCAATCACATAACATTATAAAAGTGGCAGAAAAACGGCCAAAAATAACTTTTTCTACACTATTATTGCAACTATTTAAATAATTTCCAAACCTAATGCGGTGAATTATTTCATCAGAGTTAACCCTGGTAAGAAGCTCTCTGTGTTCATCATCTGAAACCCTTAACTCTTTTCTAAGCTCAGTTATCAAACCTTCCTTCTCCTGATGAATACATAAAATAAAATACAGGAGATAAAGCTTTAACACAAGAAAATACAAAGATAATAAAAAATACATGGAGGGAACCAGTGCTATATACCCATGTAAGAGCATCAGACTGAGCTTTGAAAGCACGCAAGACAGCAGAGTAAGCTTCCTGTTCAAGTTGATGAATTTGAGCCTCCATTTCACAATGCAATTTAAAGTGTGTAACAGAACCTATAGAAGATTTTTCATTGCCAGTAACACTGCTCGATCTCAGAACTCTATTCTGATATGCGGAAGAAAGATCATCAACAGTACCTAAAATCGTTTAGCACAAAAGGTCCTTAATATAAGAAATAACAATGACACGTTTCAAAGCTTTAAAGTTCAAGTCCATATTGTTAAGGATACTGATTCATGCATTGTAAGAGAAATTTCGTTATAAGTGAATGCTGGCTACACAAATTATTTCTTTAAGGATATTCAAAGTTCAAGTTTATTTTGGTAAGGATCTTGATTCATGCATCGGAAGACAAACTTCTGTATAAGTGAATGCTGGTTACACAAAATGATTCTTTAAGGATATTCAAAGTTCAAGTTTATTTTGTTAAGGGTTGATTCATGCATTGGAAGAGAAATTTCTTTATAAGTGAATGCTGGTTAAACAAATTATTTCTTTGTTCTAGAAACAGAGGGCTCTTGACTCTTTAAATGTTCTTTTCCAATTTAACCAATGATAATACACACAATCAATTATCTTTACTTCCCTACCTCTTTTAATCTATTTCATTTTTCATTTTCAAGTTTATTAAACAATTTGAGCAACTCAAATGATTGATTCCGCAGGATTTTCATGTTTTGACAAAGAATAATGTCTAAAAATATAATTCAATTTACAAGCATATGAAAAACACTGGCAGAAAATGTGACAAGGCTTCTATGCATTCAAATTTTAACGCACACACACAAAACCTACTTCACAATGAAACAATTTCGATATTAAAAAGATAAAATATGATCCAAGTGCAAGGTTCTGAATAGCATCTTTAGAGATTTCATGCATTGGGGTTGCAGTTTAATTATACAATTTCTTCTACCCTGCAGATCTCAAATGAAACATATATTTGGTTCCTACCATAACCTTCTTGCGATATTTGGTTCCTTCAAACACCCATAGAACCAACTTTCGCTCCTTATCAACCTCCTTGATCAATTAACACACTCCATGTCATATACACACACAAAAAAAAAATAAAAAAATCCATCCCAGTTAGAATTTCCCTCGTATAACATGTGGTAGCAAATTCCAATTTCATGCATTCAAACATAGTTGCCGCATCTGCAAGCACAAATACCAAGCAAATAATTCCTATCTGATTGCTCACTGGATTCAAATTCAAGTTCAAGTTTTGTCCCCTCAACAACTTAAACAGTCTGCACCCCACGCCACCAAAAACTAACCTCAGTAACCATTTAGTAATATGCACCACTAATCATGCTCTCTCTTCACTCGTTTACAAATTAGTAAGCATATGCCCAATACCAGCAGAAGGGTGTCTATTTGCGTTGATATCATCACAAATCTATATACAAAATTTTCATTAACACTGCATAACAAAGCCAGAAAAATTCACACGCCCTAAATTAAAAATATCTTTTCGCCTCCTTCACTTTTCATTTGATATTCTGAAAGTTCAAATCCAGCTAAATAAGGGGTTAAACTTAAACCCTAGCTGAACATTGTGCACATGAATGCCACAGTGCCCGATTTCAGGAAAGTTCCTAAAACAAATAATCTTCAACATAATAGCAGCCAATTAAAAAATATTGACGCCACGCCCAGGAATTTCGAAATCACTAAACAATTTTAAAAAGTATTTTTTTTTTCTCACGACATATTCGACAAGTTGAGGTAATAAGAAAAAGAAAACCCTAGAACGTTGTTCGGGCGGAGTGGGAGAAAAAGGGCAATGGGGCTCACCAGGAGTGTCGGAATTTGACAGTGCGAGAAGTTTAGAACATATGGGTGAGAGAGCGAAGAAAATGTGCTTGGAAGCGCGTTTCGGTTGGAGAAAGTCGAAGGTTTTGGAGAAGAAAATGGGTTTTAGTTTTCAGTTTGGAGAGAGAAAACGACAGAGTCAGAGGTGTTGGATGTGTTCCTCGTACGAGTTATATAGTAGAGTCTAATCGACTCGAGTGGACGCAAAAAGCAAATCAATAGAAAAATTATATTTGATTTTGGTTTGGTTGAAGGAAACCGTACCAATGACAGGGTATGGATTCTGGATTATAAGAAGAAGAAAAAAAAATAGTTCAGTTAATTAAATGAGGAAAAATAGTTAAAATTTATTTATATAAATGGAAATAGTAACTGACAAATAATAATCCATAGCATATCGGATGGATATTTATAGGAAAAATAATTAACATGGTATAGCAGAATTCACTTGTATATTGATTTAATTCACAAAAACATTTTATTTAGTGATATTTTCAATGTTTCTTCGGATAGTTATTCTATTAAAAAATTATTTTAATATAAATGAAATAATTATAGTTTATTTGGAACTAAAGGGATATGCTTAAATGTCATAAAAAAATCGAATTGATAATAATCTTAAATTTAAAATATTGTTATTATAAGAAATTTTTATCGGAACACACAGATTTAAGGTAGAAAATAACAGAGTTTTAAAATTAAGACCGGTATTACACAATATCTAAGATTTTAGGAATAAATAAAATTCAATATAAACT
>Ga0123340_1001990_pt1 | contig 17936 bp, 8 predicted proteins | sample SirMexnodulemix_FD_89961 | JGI IMG/M metagenome (GOLD analysis project Ga0123340, IMG submission 89961) | Root nodule microbial communities of legume samples collected from Mexico - Siratro Mexico nodule mix | ecosystem: Host-associated > Plants > Roots > Nodule | place: Mexico: Nepantla... | reverse complement strand
CTATATACTTAATTTTCATCTAATTCTTAATTTACTTTTACTTATTCGTGCATTATTAATTATATTTACAAAAATAAAATAAAATAACCTCATAATTATTTCATTGAGATAAACAGTATTGTTATCTTCTTTTAAGTTCCACCTTATAAATACATATTAAAACGGAATAGAGGTAGTGATTATAAAGTTAAAAGAATTATGAAGACCTGTAAATAAGATTAAAATGAAAATAAAAAAATTTGTCCATGCAAATGCTATTTAACAAATGTTAACTAACTATCCCTTTATAAATAAGCATACTGATTAAAGAAATAAACGAAAATTATAGAGATGCATAATTTTTTTTTTTTTAAATGTTCAATACACCCTTATATAATTTTTAATTAAAGAAATTCTCTTACCTTTCTTTATCAGTGTGGTGAGTACACGATAAGCAAGATCAAACTATTTTGTTATGTATAATTGCAATTAACATGTCAAAGGCACGCGTGTGCTTAGGGTTATCATTTGGTCAATCTACCTTTAATTATTGGATAAAACTTGCACCAGCTTTCAAAAATAGATAGTTTAGGTGTATAATAACGAACTCATTAAAAGTTAATCAATTCCTCAATCATAGTTTAGTGATGCACATCCTTTTCAATCTCAGATGCATCCCAAGTGGCAACACATATCAAGTGTTAATTGACTTTTTCCTAAAACATCATTAAACCCAGAATTTCTGGAGACACCCAACTTTGACCTAGCTTCCTCTCTGTGACAGTGAAAGAAAAGAGAATTGTTGTTGCACCAACCTATATTCTATGTCTTGTCTATAATCTAAACCAACATCCTCTGTATATGTACCAACCATGACTAAATTTGAAAGGACTTCATTTATCTATTTATTTCTATTTTTATCTATATATATATATATATATATATATTTAAAATGTTTTTGCTAAAATTGTCATCATATTTTATTATTCTTATTTTTACAATCTAATTACTTCACTTACTTTATATTAACTTTTTTCGTATATATTATGGATAGGTTTCTTTATATTTTTTAAGGATTCCATAATTTTTCAAAATTGTAGTTTTTCTAAATTTAAATGATAAAAAATTAAAAATAAATTCGTGTTTAACAAGTTGTAAAATATTTTGTTAAACGGGAAAATAGGTTATATCTATTCATAAAATATCCATTAATTTTATTTTTTTTTCACTTATTCGTTAAAAACTTTAAATTTAATAAATTAACGAGATATATTAAAACTTTGAAAAGTTGAAAGTACCTCATATCAAACAACATGTTGATTACATAAATAACTAGATGATAAAATTTTGGATCCTATTAGATTTGTTATTTTGAAATAGAATTATTTAGTGCTCAATTTTTAAAACTACAAATTTTAGTTCAACTATATAAGAAAAAATACTTTTTGCATCGCTTATGAAAAACATATTACATCAGTTTCAAAACTGACATAAATGTAAGTGATATAGAAAGTCTGAACTTCTATATCCGTTCCAGAACTAATGTAGTATATATTGATAAATTATATCAGTTGGTGAACCACCGACATTAAGTACCTATTGAAAGTGGTCTCATGGAGCTCAATAGAAGAGATACTACATCGATTGGGAGCCAAAACCGATTTAGTATCACCTGTGCTTTCAGCTTTTGGGCACCTACTACATTGGTTTTGGCCTTAACCGATGTAGTATATGACATATTACATCAGTTAAGGTGTTAACCAATGTAATATCTTTATTTTTTTAGAAAAAATAATGTTGTGGTTGATAAATCTCTAATTCATACAAGAAAATACCACAGAAATTTTCATAATTTTTTGATAAGTATAGATATGTGAAATAGAAAAAAAAAATAGGCCAAAAATACTAAAAAAATAAAAAAAATAGTAAATGATAGAATTTTGGAAAAATTTTGGTTTCCGAAGGGATTGCCCACAAACTTCATTACCCCCATTGTCCACAAACTCTATTATCCCATTTCAAGCAACTTTTATTTTTGGAGCGTCTCAATTCGAGCTCGCTATTAAAAGTCATGGTCATTTGAAATTTTTTCGCCCTAAATTTTGACAACTGAAAATCTATGATAAATCTATACAATATAATAACTCTACGATGAAATATATACTAAAAGAAGTTGTTGCTAAAAAAATTGGGTCAAAAATAAATTTTTAACTATTTTTAATGAATTTTACAAGAAAACAAACTTGTTGCAAAAAAAAGTGGCGATGGCCAGGATTAAAGGTAGAACCAGACATTCACACCCACACATCAAGGAAAATCACTGTTATGACAGCCTGCAACTTCAACATAAAAACAAGTTAAGCAAACAAACCCAACATAATATAATGTGCCAAATTATATTCTTTTTAAATTATTTAAATAATTTCTTATTTTATTAAAATATTATTTGATCTATTATTAAAAATAAGTTAAAATTAATAAAAATAAAAAATAATTAATTAAGAAATTAAAATAATCTTTAAGCATGTTTAAATATATCTTATTTGTAATATTACAAACATTAATTTTATTAAGGGAGGCAAAGAGAAAAACAAGGAGAAAAAAAGAGAGAAAGGAGAGAGACACAAAAGTAAGAAAAACAATAATAAAAATTTCTTGGTTTAAGTTTATAGTAGTGTATTCTCCTTTTCATTTTATAAAATGATAGGTCGTGAGCTCTCTTCTTGGAGGAGAAGCATATTGAAAAAAAATTTAAAAACCAACCAATGGTTTATGCCAAAAATTTTAGAGAATAATTATGGGGTATTGTGTCTTCATAACCTAAAGTTGTTTTTCAATCTCCTTCTAAAAGGGATGTTGATGTTATTGCTACGACTGTGGATGTGCCAAAAATATTAGAGAATAATTGTGAAGGTGATGTGTCTTCACAACACGAAAATGTTTCACAGTCTCTTTCTAAGAGGGATGTTGATGTTGCTACTCCGGATGTAGATGTGCATCATACTTTGGGTTTTGATCATGATGATAGTTTTGAAGGCATGCCAAGTCTTGTTAATGTCTCTTCAGTTGTTGAACATAATAAGCAAACTTCTCCTAAGAATGATCTTATTCCTTTTGGAGGTTTAGCTCTTTTCAATTCTTTTGCCTCTTTCCCTATTATGGATGATGTTATTCCATAGGAAAAAAAATTATGATAAGCATAATATTTCAAAAAAGTCTAAGCAATACATGTACAATTCGTTCATAACAAAGAACCTATTCTTGATGGAGATTCTTTGCAGGATAGTGAAACAATTCCTGGACAATGGAAAGAGATGGATGGAAAATATTTTCAATTTGTTAGTCTTCCTCATGAGTTTCACAAGGAGAAGAGTTTGGTTTCGGTAGATTTCATTTTAGAGGAGACTTCTAGGTGATAAAGAAATTTTATATGATATATTTGATACAATTTTAGGTCAAAAATCAACTCTTTCTACACTTAGAACTTGCTTAATTTTCAATTTTTAGTAGTTTTTCTTAATAAGTCATTTTGAGAGCCAGGAGAATAAATTGATATTAGTTCAGTTACCTTTTATGAAATTTATGAGGAAAATATTGGATGAGAAGAATTAGGATTGAAGTCTCGAAGGAGTGAGAAAGAAGAAGCAAATAAAGCCTAGTCGAAGGCAATCATGTAGGATCAATTTGAAGAAATCCTATAAGCACAGAGGCAACAGCAGTGCCAAGCGTGTGCTATATGGGCCCGACACAGGTTGGGCCTAATATTGGAACAGTAACAGAATCCAATTGGCGTTAGACGTAGAATGTTGCACCAGACATGAGCGTCAATTCTTGTGTTTTATTTAATGGACTTTTGGGATCAAGGTTAGATATCTTTGGTTAGAACAAAGAATGAAATTGATTTTTGAAGGCATCTCTAGGCTTTGTTGGGAGTAATATTCTTATTCCATTATTTTTTTTGTAATATTTGGTTTCTTCATGAATATGAAGGACTAAATTTCTTGTTAATAGGGTTAGGTTAAATCCTTTCTACACTCTTATGTAATCATATTTGTGCTTAATTATGTCTTGTCATACATGTTTTTCTTCAATTCATCAATCTATTAATTATGTGCTTATAATTATTATTCAAATCCACAACTTGATTGTTGACTCTTAAGAGTACTGAAAAATATCTTGTGAATTTAGATCTTAATTAATTTACGAGATGAAAGCTCGTGTCTAGGAATAGAGCATGATTCATTTATATAATTGATCAAGGAATTGACGACTAGTAGATAATCCCTAAACTCATCCACTGAGGAATTAGGTTTGAGTAATTTTGTGGATTGACATTGATGATTTTTAGAAAAGAAGATAACTTTTGTAATATAGGAGAATGAAGATTGGTGATATCTAACCCTAGCAAGTTTATCATATCGTTGTTAAATCTTTTTAAGCCTTTGTTTGTTGATAAAATTTATCTTTTAGTTGTCTCAATATTCTATCAAATCTTGAACTTGTTCTTAATCTGAATTTATTATAATTATTTAATTGATTTATATTACACAAATTCTTTGGGAAGAATGATAATTTTAATACTTGCTACTTTGTGACTGGTACACTTGCCATAATTACAAATTTTGCTAACATTAGGCCTCCTAAAAATGCTTCTAAAGTTGCATCGTTGGTTTAGGCTCCTTCTTCTAAGGTTGAGGAGGAGTATAAGTTAGTTTCTAAGTATTGGACGGATTTGATGGAGTTTGGATCCCTTAGTGATTTGAATGAGTTGGATGAATGTGTTCAGATTACTAGTAAACTTGGGAGACCGAGGATGGATGATTCCAAGGTTGCTAAAAAAACCTGCTAGAGTGGGTAATATAAAGAAGAAATGATGATGCGGTTTGTGTTTTTTATTGTTGGGTTCTTTGGGTGTTTCTTCACCCTTCCTTGGTGGCACCATAATTTTGGTTTTCTTCCTATTGCGGCTTCATTTTTTAACATAAGGGATAAGCCTCTTCTAACTCATTTGTTGGTTTCCCTTAGTTTTGTTCTTTTGTTCTTTTTATACTCCCCTTATGGGTTGGTTTGGATATTTGCTTTATTTTTTTTCTTTCCATGGGTTTGGTCTAGTCTCCCATGGTCTTATTTTATTTTTCTTTCTTTTAATAATTTTTATGTTATGGCTCTTTGCCTAGCATGAGTTTTGTTAAAGAAACACTCTTATCATCTTAAATTATTGAGGTAAGTAAAAAAGACATTTATCATCTTACGTCTTTTCTTAATGAGTTGTCCATAATCTCATTATTTTTATTTATTTAGTTATATTATTTAATTTATCTCTAATTATACACTGATTCCTTTTATCTATTTACATTATTTGATTATTTCCAATTATAGACTGGTCCAAATTTGTTATATATATCTCACCTTTACCTTGGCCACACTTCAAGCTTAAGTGAGCTTTAGTAATCTCTAAGTCTTTATAATACTCATTTACACTTTTATTTCCATGTTAAAGTTGTTAGATATTCAAATGAGGAGCAATGAAACATGTGCACATGCATAACCTTAAGTCCTCCCGAGAAACCATGTTTGGCTCTATGTTTTGTCCAATATACATCCATGTTTTATGCCACCATTGTATGGTATATTGTTCAAACTTTAGGAGGAAAATTTTAGCTTCCCATTGGGATCACAATTCTCATCAAATGAAGGCAATTTTAAATGAAAATTGTGAAACTTGAGAATTGGAAATTGACATCTCTCTTTTGTTGCATCCTTCAATCTTCTTCTTCTTGATCTATATTGCCATAATGGAATGTTTCTCTTGTGTTTCATTTTCCTCCTAACTTCTTCCATCATCATTTCATCTTCAATAATCTTTTCATTTTTGTAGTCTCTCAATCATTATTCCTATATTTTCCTCTCTTTTAACCTCCCTTCTTTTTTCAACATCAAATTCCATTGTGATGGATGCTTTACGTGGAAAGATCGGTGATGATTCCCTTGATATTTTATACCTATCAAACAAAACACATAATAAAAAACTACTAAAGAAGCAAAGTTAGAATTACAAGAAAATGCCTCTCTCTAACTGTGTATCAGTCAATTCATTTAGTAAGAGGTAGGAAGTCAATTGTACCCTAACTTTAACATAAAGAGAGTAAACTTTATAGTAATAAATTTCTTGGATCTAAGTATCAAGTGAAAAATGGATCAAACCACTATACACTTTAGTTTACTTTTTTTTCAAGTATAAAGGAAATTTATAGACAAGCAATAAAAGTACAAATAAAGAAAGGAATCTAAATCAAAGTGTTAAGGAAAAATCCAACCCTGTAAATTTGATTAATTGCTAAAAACCACAAAACATAAAATGCATCATATATAAGATGAATGATTTCAATAGAAAATCATGAAAGACACAAGTGTTGCGTCTAATAGACGATATAACATTGTGCATTTTTTTATTTACTTCTAATAAGGCGCTTATAAGATTAAAATACGTGGGTTAGATCAAACGATACGCACACAAACTAAGCCAACCTCACTTTACTTGAACATTTGTATGCTTATTCTTTCAATGCAAGAAATGTTCATTGTCTTCATCAGCCAAAGAGATTCGTTAAAAGTTCGACATCAAATGCCCTCCTAGGAAAAGAGCTCAAGTTGTTTTATTCATCAACCTCCTGACATAAAGAGCATTTCAATTTTGACTCAGTTGTCTGTCCTGTACGGTGTGCACTTTTACCATGAATTACTGCTAAAATTTATGCTACATAAGAAGATGAGCACTCACAGACATTGCATTAAGAAGAAACACATTTAAAGCTACATCGAGTGTAATCAAGCTCAAATGCAGAAAGGACACGCATAAAAGTTGAAGCTACTTATCTGCTAAAAATGACCTCTCAATGAATATATTCTTCCATTGCTTATATAAAGTTGTTCATCAAGAAGAAGATCGAGAGAGTTGAGGTTGCATTATGTCAAGAACTTGCTTAGATGAAGAGCACCCCTCAAAGTTGTCAAGAAGAAAAATAAAAAATCTCTACGTTTAGAGTAGATATTTTATCATATCTATAATAGTTGCACACAAGAAACAATGAGTGTTCATCTAACAATCTAGGAAAGAAAGTGTATTCATTGTATATGTCAAAAGACGCAACCCCTTCTTAGAGAGCAAACATAATTATCTGAATTAGGAGAAAACTGAAACTGTGTACTCGTCATAAGGCACAATCCTCCCTTGTAGTCAAACCCAATGATTTTTTTGGTCATTAAAACCATCAACCTGCTTACCTTAGCTAGGAGTGGCTCTTTGTCAAAACATACTCATAAGCTAGAAGTGGCTTGATAAAGAATACTTGAGAAAGTAGTTAGGAGTGGCTAGGTGCCCAAAGAATACTTGGTTAAACCAAGAGTTACCTAGTAAAGAATACTTGGTTAAGTCAAGTGTGGCTTGAGAAGGAATACTCTTTGACAAGGTCAGTCATGAGTGGCTACAATTCGAGAGAATACTCATTGAGCCATGAGTAGGTTGAGAAATAATACTTAACGGGGTCAACCAAAAGTTTTTACGAGTTGAAAGAATACTTTGTTAAGCTAGGAGTGACTTATTTGAAGAATACTTAAGGGATTAACCTGGAGTGTCTACGAACCCAAAAAATACTCGAAATGTACTCCGCAACATTACTTTGCCTAGTGAAACTCAATCTGTGGACTAAGAACTAGATGTAGTTTGTTGTGATAGATGAAGTAATATAAAATATTTGTGTATTTCCTCTTGTCCTTCATCTAATTTACTTTGCATGTTATTACTACTTATACTAACTTAAGAAGGAGAACAACATTGAAAATAATCTTTGAAGGGGTTTTTAACCAGCAACATTGAAAAATACATTAAGTATTGAAGTTGCGTCCATTCTGCTTCGTTAGACTTAACGAGTTACAAAAGTCATTATGAGAATACACCTTTAAAATTGTTAACCTTCGTAAATTAGTTAAGTGTTTAAACATGTGTCTAGCTCATCAGTCGCAATTCCTTTTGACTAACAGTTTAAGAAAATCAAAATTATCAATTGAGAGCTTTCATAGGCTAACGACACTTGCGAAAAGATTTTAAAATTAATTTAAAAACACAATTGAAGTCTCCCTACTTGTATTTGTTCCTATTTTCATAGTTGATATCAAAGCCTGTCTCTAAAGGGTTGACCACGTAACTACAACTAGAGGAAAAGATCCAACAATGTGAACATGAAACATTAGATGCAACTCAGAGACAAAACGAGGTATACTTTAATCTCTAACATCTCTTAGTTTAAAATACACTGAGATGCATCATGCTCTAGATATGTGAAATAAGATAGTAAAACACTTTTATTTTATTTTAGTTCAAGATTACAAAATTTTTTATTTTCTCAAATTGAAAAGATTTAACTTAAATCTGACTGCACCCAGCGATGGGTAAATTAATACTCCATATGATGTTTAAATACAAAAAAGTTGAGAGTTTGTAAAGTTGACATGTTTCAAAAAAAATCTAACCCCTATACTAACATAAGATGTATATTGCATGATTATAAACATGCTAAAGTTGCTTGCTCAAACTATGTTAAATCTAAATACAATAGCAGCAGTTATAAACAATAAAGGAAATTACTTAGAAGTAACAACTAAAGACCCAAGACAATCTGGGTACGATAAGAATGTTATTCTTTTTGTAGGTACAATGAACAAATAAATAGCAATAGACAATGCAAGATGACGCCAAATCATGTATTTTGTAAAGGATAAGTAAAATATATACCTCTTTTTATCATAAGTTTTGTACCACTACAAGAAAAAAGCTATTTAGAAACAAATATTTAGCTATCAAATGAAATGGTTGCTAATTGTGACCAAAATAGTCACCAAATTAAATTTTGATTGTTAAATAACTATAAAATAAAAGTAATGATTGAACTTAGTGACCAATTAAGTCAAATAATTGGTATCTAACATTAGATATCAAAGTTTTAGTGACCTATGCCATTAGATTCTAAATTGGTATCTAATTAAGTTAGAGACTAATTTAGAATTTAATGATATAGGTCACTAAAACCTTAGTAGCTAATGTTAGATACCAATTATTTGACTTAATTGGTCACTCAATTCAATCATTACTTCTATTTTGTAGTTATTTAGCAACCAAAACTTAATTTGGTGACTATTTTGGTCATAATTAGTAACCATTTCATTTGGTAGCTAAAAATTAGTCTCTAAATAACCTTTTTCTTGTAGTGTACTAATTATCCTTGAGGAAAAAAAAGAGCGGAATCCATAATATAAAGGTAAATAAGAGATCATATAGGAATAAAATAAAGATATTCATAGAGGAAAGAATTGTTTCCTCGTCTATCAAGAAGAGCTACTCAAGTTTGAAAGATCATGAACATTAATTTAGATTTTGATAGGTGAGAAGGCAACTCAAGAACATGGTTAGACAAAGAAAAGTCAACAAAAGAGGTCAGAATAGTCTAGACTAACAATATTGGTAATGAGTAATCATTTGCAAATTTCAAATGTGTTCAAGGGTATTTGTGATAAAACGACAAGCCCATTAATGCATGATTCTCAAGGTGACTTTATGCAGAACAACTGACATGAACATTAATTGCTCAAGTTGTCACACTTTCGTCCATGTCACCATTCAAATACAAACTATTATCCTAATTCCAAGCCTCTCAAAGAATAACCTAATGTGACACTCAAGTCTCTCATTATTTGCTCACTACCTTGAGAAAAAGTTTGAATTTCAAAAATCTCTCTGTCATCTTGTACTCATAAGCTCTCTTTGAGAAAAACTACAAATGGCATCAGAGAAAATCAACCAAATGACCCCCTCTATCACTACCACAATTGAAGCTATGATGTTATTCCTAGAGTCACAATTCATACCAGAAATATTCATTAGCTAATAGTCTTCAACATGTTGGGTATCCTTTTGGACAAAGGTTTTAGTCTAATGGGATAGATAAGGTTTTCGGAGTTAAAAAACTACTAAAATCATGAAGTATTTAGTCAGTTCTAGTTAAATACTCATACAGAAGAAGAAGGAATTGTTGGTGAGGCTACTGAAAAAAATGGTAGAAATCATTATAGGAACTATCTTGGACAATAATCTACTGAAGGAAGGAGTCAAGTACTCACCCTTGTGGGATGATGACTTAACAATTGAAGAAGTAGACATCACCATGTATGGTGGTTCAAGACCTACCGAGGGGTTGAATGTTATGGTTCGAAGGTTTCTGAAGAGCTCAAACCTTCTACCATTGGGTAAGATGATTCACAAGATTTTATTCAATATCATGCTACCACAAATTGGATATTTCAACCATGTCTTCAAAAAAGACAAATTTGTCTTATTAAAAGGGAAGAAGATAAATCTTGTAGCACTCATCCTTGAGCAATGGATGATTGCTTTCGAGGATCACTTCACTTAGAAGAGAAGCAAGACTCTCATCCCCTAGTACATCATCTTCATAAGAATTATCTGTCTGTTAAAACAACATACCATCAAAGAATAATGGATGTGAATGAACCACATTAGCCAAAATGCATATTGTTGACGTAGTAAAGGATGCACTTAGCAAACTTCCTAAGTGGGTTGAAGGGAAACCTACTACACAAACTAAAGCTCAACAAATAATCTCTACACCATCGTAACCAACACCTCAAATTGACTCTCCCATCTAATACAAACCTCTAGTCCAAACCAACCACCAAATGAAAACCCAAAAGACCAGCCTCACCTCCAAAACCCAAACCTGCCAAAAAATCCGAGCTTACTCCTTCTGAGCCCACATCAAACGAACAAGATTTGATGGTGATTGATGACCTCATTCATTAAAAAATATATGTCATGAAAGCTAAAGTAAATACAAATGCTGAGAAGTTGCAGATTGAAGCTACAATAAGACTATGTTTGTCAAAGGCAGATGATCAGACTCAAGAAACCAATGTGGCTTAGGAAGAAACAATTTTAACAAATGAAAAAACTACTTCATCTGAAACTCCTTAGATGAAGACATCATTTGAAACATGAAGCCTTCTATTGTCTGGCATAAGCTTATCCTAGTCCTCCAAGACAAATAAGTCATTGAGTTGAAAATCAAGAATGTTAGGATGGCAACTTCCAATATCTATTGAAAGATCTCATAGACCATGTTATAGGAAAAATGCAGCACCCTGAATGTTTTGATTATGCACCTAAACACAAAAAGCTCAAATATAGAAGAACAATAAGTAGTTGGGTCTGATGGATGTTGGTCAGATCATGAGTGCATGTTCTTTGTTTAACAGACGATAGAGAACTTTGGCAAGTTCCACTTGTCTAGTAAGTTAAGTGAAGATCGATCAAACGATAAGTCTAGACCAAAACTTCAAGCTAAAATACATTAAGAATTTTCCAAAGCTTAAGTATGAAGATATAGAGAATGTCTTCTATATTTGTCCCATGAAGATCCATAGAAAGCAACAAAAGATACCTCTGAATATGTGAGCTGACGCTATAATGGCACGTCAATTCTTCTAACACAACTTTTTTCAACTTTCGCTCAACTATGTATCTTGTATGTGTGCACTTTCAACCATTGTTTGGTGTAAAAGGTTTTGCTACTGAGGAAGATAAGTACCACCAGCTTTCAGAGAGTTTGTGTGAAAAAGAGAAGAGGCATTAAGGCTACATGTCATGCATTTAATGCTTCTCAACGTTCATAAGATGATAACAGAAGAAGAAAGTAGACAATGAAGAGAGTTTAAAGCCACTAAACGACCAGAAAAGAGAATGTAATTTCCAATTTCTAAAAGCTTAAAAGAAGACATGTTTTGAAGAGAAAAATAGAGAAATGATCCATAATTTTTTGCAAGTGTTGAAACTCTGTCCAAATATTCTACGCCTAGAGCTTTGTAAATATCATTGTCTGTGTTCATTTTCAAAGAACCAGTGAGACAACCCAACCTTGTATATGCCGAGAGACACTATCCTCTCAAGTGAGCTAATCTCGTGATCTACTGATCACTCAAACCTTAAGTTTGAAAAATCCAAGAGTGGCCTGCCCAAAGAATACTTGCTTGAGCCAAAAGTGGCTTGGAATAGAATACTTGTCTGAGACAAAAGTGGCTTGAAAAAGAATATTTGTTGAGCCAGAAGTGGCTTAGGAAAGAATACTTAAACTGAGTTAAGTCATGAGGGGTTTGTTGAAAGAATACTTGCTTGAGCTAGAAGTGGTTAGGGAAAAAATACTTGTGTGTACTTCACAGTGCGAGTCAGCCTAATGAAACATCACTAGTTGATCAAGAACTAGATGTGGTTTGTGTGATTAGACGAACCAGTATAAAAATATCAAGTATCTTTTCTTTCCTTTGACCTTTTATATTGCATGTTATATGTATATTTGTTTAAATAACTAAAGAAGGAAAGAAAAGTTCAATCCAACCTTGGGAATTCTATTTTGTGTATTCATCATTGTATCGTCTGACAATACTTGCACAGACGACATTAACCAAAAACTGTAAAATTTTTAACCCTTCCTTCTTGTTATTTCATATTTTTCACATACCATCTATCACAACACCCTTCACCATACCAAGCTTTTTCCAATTCTATCATTTGTTCCCCTATCATTGACCAAGCTTGAACAAATACTTCTAGACAACCTCAGTCCACCTCACACAACCTTAAACACACTCCTTACATTTTCTTCTGCTTCACTCCTTGCATTACCTTGGCATAACATTGTTGCCATTTCTTCATTAGATGATAAAACTTCCTTTGATGAAGACACATATGATATTGTACGACCAATGAGGATATGGTCATTGATGTGAAGCCATTATCTATGTTATCCTCAGAAGATGCTGATAAAGAGATAATTTACGCAAAGAGGATGATCAATCTTGCAACATATGAAAACACTTTAATATCCAATGAAGATGCAAATGATGACTTAGTGCTAATGGAATTTGATTCTAAGGATGATGAAGAATGTGAAAATACTTTTAGGCTGAGTTTAAGATGGGTGTGAATTGAACTTTACAAAAATTTTGAATTTAGAAAGTAAGGAAAACGTTTTATGCAAAAAGAAAGTTTCCAAGAATCTCAAAGATCAATGATTTAAGGTGCAACACAGAAAATCAATCAATTTCAACTCGAATAAATCAATTTATAAACTGACAGTTTTAAGAAAATCAAATTTTTCACACAATGATTTCTAGAATAGGTAAAGCAAAATAGAAAACAATTTGAGTATTAAACAATGTCTAATCCAATTAATCAAAATACATAAAACAATATTCAATTAAAGAATCGAAGCAAGGAAAATAACAATTCAATCACTCATAATATGAAAAATAGTGAACAATTTTGCAGTAAAGCTATTAAAGAATTGTTCTGATGTAAACAGCTTTGACCCTAGCTAAATGAATTGATATGTAAAACAAGAATGGACAATCTATTACACATAAGGAGTTATATATGAATTGATCAAGGAATATATTCAAAGATTCAAGATTGTGATGCAATACAAGTGCAATTGAATTAATCTTTGAACAGTGAATTAACCAATGCACAATTGAATGATAGGCACAAAAAAAATTTTATGCGGATAGAAGGGTCAGAAAGAAACACAGAGCAATTATATTGGTTCATCCTTCCTCAAGGACTACGTCCAGTCTTTCTTGCAACCCTAGCAAGAAAATTTTCACTATCAAACACTCAATTGTACACACTTACAGTCAAGAACACCTCTTGCACCCTGCAAGATCAAAAACAACACTGAATATTCAAGCTTGCACCTTGCAAACCCAAATTTTTAAAATTCACCAATACTAAACCCTATAGTATCGCCAATATCCAATTTGAATCAATGATTACAATTATACAGATCACTACGCAACACTTGAATCAACACAAGTTCAAGATTTAAGTTACAGAAACTCCCTGATTTCTAGAAAGATGTTCAGTGTAGAACCTTGAAGAACACCAATGGCACAACAAAAACTTAAGTCTTTGAATTTCTTCAAGAACAATTCTTTTATCTTTCGAAAACCAACCTGTTTTGTTTCTTTCTCAGAATTCTTGTTTTTCCCTCATGTATTTGCATTGTTCTCTTCTCTGTATTTGTGCTTTGAATGTCCAGATATATAAAACATATGATACCCAAACAGTTTTTGAAAGTAGTTAAAACAATTTGAATTTACCGCGCGAATAAATCGATTTCTGAAAAGTGGAATCGATTTATTTTCTGTTAAAAACTGAAATTTCAAATGGTTTTCCTCAAAAACTTTTTTCTCAGTTTGATTACTTTGGTTTAAAGTTTGTTTTAACTGTGCCAAGGATTTTCTTCTCAGCTGTGCACATGTTCATCTTCACCTTCAATCAAACTCACTCACACCCATTAGGACAATGACTAAGCCTTCTTCTTCAACTTCCATGCTTGGCTTTGCTTTTGTCCAATTACTTGACTTCATCAAATATTGACTCCTATAAGATTCTCAACAGAAGATATCACCACGACAAGGTGTCCTCTAGAAGTTCTTCCTTTCAAAGAGGAGTGGCTACCCAAGTTCAATAATCCCAACTAAAAGCTAGTTGATGAATCATTATGGATGGTGAAATATTGGTTTCTTCCTGATAGACCAATATTATCTACTCTCATCATAATAGGTTATAGTATGTTTAAACACCCTTGATATAACCCCTAGAGGGTAGCAAGTAAGAAAAACACTCCATATGTCATCACCTATTCAAACTTAGACCACATAATGTCAAAAATAGGTAATCTAAATGTGGCTTGCAAAGAAGTCAAGGCTCTACATATTCATTTGGAAAACTTTGAAGAGCAAGAAGAAGACTCTATGGAGATGGACTCTTCAAATAAAGATCCATTCATGCCTTCTCATCAAATCCCACTAAGATCTTGTGCAACAACTAAGTTTCCAAAAGAATCTAAACTGATCATGGTTCACAATTAGACAGAAAGAAGAAACTTTCTAGCAATGCAAACATATGGAAAATGAATGCAATGTATTAAAATAATATTCCATTTTATCCTTGTAAGCTTGATGGAAATGATCATTGCTAGAACAAAAGTAAGCTTATTCCTTTGATTATGAACTATATCTTATTCAATTGGAGTATAGTGACTGCAAGGATCACGTAAATCTTTTTTAGATGCATATGATGCTCTAAATGTTGTTGCATGAAGGCGGTCAACAATACAATATCATTTAGTTGTATAGTAATTGTCTCTTACTGAATCTTTGCTTATGGATCTATTTATCCCAACATTACTCTGCAGACTAGATTCTTCCTCAAGTTGGATAGACAACACATGTACATGCCTTTTTCATGTATAAGGGAAAAGAAAATCCAAGAGTTGATTAAGAAGATGTTGCTCCTTGTAGATTGGCCAAGACTCCTCAACTAGACCAACATGCATGGAAATAGATATTATGCTGAAAAAGGAACTAAAAATTGGTCAACAATATTATGAATTGATTGAGAACATATCAGGGCTTTCTCTAGATGAAAAGCCTCATGCTTACCCCTATTCTTTACCATCAATTCGATATGTGGATATTTCATATCATCCATTTCAAGTTTAACTTAACAAAGTACAAAGGTGTATTTCTAGGCCTCTTAGATGAAATGTGTCGTCATTGTGGTCTTGCCCACCAACATCAAGCTTTTGTTCTCCTTAGTGACAACCTGAACTTTAAAGTTACATTGGACACAAGTAATGACTTACTTCAGTCAACAATATAAGCTCATGACCAAGCCTTTAAATAAGCTAGTAAGTGGAGAGTCATAATAAATTCCTAGTAAGAGTTAGATCCACTTCTTTGCGACCTACAACCTCATCAACTCCAATGGAACAATGATCAGACATGAAAACATGGATGAGGTAATTTAATGGGTCCATCCCTTTATTTATACCGCTTAAAATAGGGGAGAAGCAAAATTAATGTTAATGATCTCAAGAGGAGAATCATAATCTAAAGGGAGCCAAATGTTCAAGGGAGCCTCAAGGACATGCGACAAGTAGAAAAAGAATATCATTCACACACACACGCACATGCACGCACACACACCCGTATTTCTTGCCATGCGTACTGCATCAACAACTCTCATCCCTTTTCTGACCCTGGCCCCCACAACTCCCACTCACAATCAAAACCCATGCCACCCTTAAAACTCATACACCTACCAAATTAAGCTTTCTAGTTGTAACCCATAAAACACCTACCTTCACCTCCAAAATCTTCTACAAAATAAGCGCAAATCACACTCCACTCCCATCTTACATGGGCTCACTTCAAACAATCCTCAACACATACCCTCTCGCTTCCACACGGCCCAAAGCACGCACATGCAAACCTTAAATTCCAACCCACTAACCTTTGTCTAATAAAACTCACTTTTTCTGTAGGCATATCTACAAACCTCGAGGACAAGGTTTATTAATTGATAGCAGGTCAAGACCATCAAGGCTCACCAAAAAAATATCAAAACCTAAATAATTTATGGATTTCATTTAAAAGATTAGTTATCAATTTGTTACATTTGAGAATATTTTCTAGTAAAGAAAACTAGTTGTCCCTTATGGTTTGGTTATCAAATAGAAAAAATTCCTATAAGACTTATCCTTGTAAGAAGATTGGCAAAAAGAAATATTTAAATTTTCATGTTAGTTCTTTTAACCCCATGTCAAAAGTAAAACACAAAACCAATCATGCAAAATACAAGTAAATTTGGTATATAAATTAAAACTAATTACAATAGTAAAAGCTAAAACATATAACACAAAGTACATCTTGTAGATTAGAGTAGAAAAAAACATATATTCGTAAGTCTAAAAGAGACTCACTTTCTTGTGCACGAAATACACTTTTTTATATTATCCACTTTAAAGATATATTAAAAAAAAATCTTATATATAAATCTTTTAAAAGTGGGAAACTAAGTAATGTAAAACTAGATTTGTTTTGTAAGAGGCTATTAATGTATAACAATTCAAACTGGAGTAGGTGGACAGTATTCGGATAACACTGAATATCTATAAGATGTCTCTTTGTTCTCATTATTTTGTGTGGTTGTAACAAGATATTTCCATATTTTTCATGCATAAGAAATTACATGAATAAAAGCAATAAGAGGTAGTCTCACTCTTTGTTTGAAGTCCAAAGCTGAAATTGAGCATCACCTCCATGGACCATCGACAACATCAATTCAATATTCTGTTCTGCTCTGCTTCAATCGCACCCACCTTTTCAGACGACACAGAACTTTCATTTGGTCCAACCTTTTCCGCATATGCATCTTTGAAGACAATCATTACATTACAAACAAATCAATTCAACCAAATAAATAAAAAGAAGCATAGGCAGAGCCATTTATAAGGCCACCATTTGCTTTCTCTCAGACCTAACTCTGACGGAATAATATATTTTTAAGGCATTGTTTGTGTTGCAATTATAAACATTCATTTTTTTTTTATACATAAATATCGTCAGTGTTATTAATATTAACATTCAATAGTTATAGTTATAATGAATTTTCAAAACCATTATATTGTGACTGCATATATAATTACGAGATTTCATATTTGAAACATGATGACGATATTAAGTGATGGAGAACTGATATTGAGAATTTATTAGTATTTACTATATTACAAACAAGTCTCTTACAACAAAATAGTATGTGAAAAATTATAAGTAAGAATACACTCTACTAATTACACATCATCTATTGTTAATTAGATAATAAAATCCTATAAAATAATTAGTACTACCTGAAAAATGAAATTATACCATTTTTTAAGTATTTAATTATATAATGTATTTTTAGAGTAATCATCATAAAATAAACAATTAAATATTGATTTTTTTACAGTATAAATAAATAAATTTAAGTTAAGAATATATATTAT